>Ga0065721_10048757_pt1 | contig 94760 bp, 87 predicted proteins | sample Mesricmetagenome_FD_59108 | JGI IMG/M metagenome (GOLD analysis project Ga0065721, IMG submission 59108) | Mesophilic microbial community from rice straw/compost enrichment Sample: eDNA_1 v2 (version 2) | ecosystem: Engineered > Solid waste > Grass > Composting > Bioreactor | place: USA: Davis... | reverse complement strand
TTCAAGCAGTTCGGCCGGGATCGCCGGCAATACCGCCGGCGGGGTCTTCGTCTTGCGAGGCATCATCACTCCTTGAGTGTATGTTATGCCCTAAACACGAAATTACTGACAGGCCCTCGCTTGGTCGACTGCTACGGCGCCCCGAATGCCATACGGCTGGACAACGGCCCGGAGCTAGTCTCCCAAGCGTTCACTGAATGGGCCGCAGCCAAAGGCATCGCGGTTCGATACATCCAGCCGGGTAAGCCCAACCAAAACGCCTTTATCGAGCGTTTCAACCGAACGTACCGCACCGAAGTGCTCGATGCACATCTGTTCGCCAACCTGGAGCAGGTCCAGGCCATCACAGACCAGTGGCTGGTCGAGTACAACGAATACCGCCCCCATGAAGCGTTGGGTGGCGTCCCGCCGGCGCAGTATATGCCCCGGTTAACCCACGCTCCGAATCTCTATCGGCCGCTGTCTACTTGACAGGGGTGCTTACGGCGGCAGCAGGACTTCCGTCGAACCCGCCCGCTGGGTCTTCCACCGTGATGTTCGCACCGGAATCCACATAGGCATCGCGGTGGGTTTTGACCTTCACGCCGATGACGCTCTGTCCGGACGCCGTAATCGTCGCGCCGTCGGCCAAATCGATCGAAATGCCGTTCGACCCCTCCGTGGCCACGTCGATGGGGTAATTGAACAGGCCAGGGTCGCGGTTGACCACGACCTCCGGCTTGACCGTCAGGCGCAGGCCATTGGGAATATCACCCTCCAGGTAGCGGATGCCGCCGGCGTATTCGGTGATGTCGCTTTCGCAGATCACCTCTGGCTCCAACCCGGGGCCCACCGGGCCGCATTCCTGGTTCGCCCAAGCGGCGCCCGCCTGAATGGAAAGAATCGCCGCCGCGATCGCATTCGGCTTGAAGCGGCGCACAGTGCCTTTCGTCCGCGCGGAAGTGCCCCGGCGGTTGCGTTTTCCGTCCTTGATCATCCCTTGATCCCCATGCAGTAAGCGGGTTACGCCTAGCAAGGACCGGGCGCTTCATGGGCGCGCGGCCACGCGCATTCGCGGTGTCACCGGTGCTTGCGCTTGTTGCGTCAGGAGGAATCAAAGGTCGGTCGCTTCAGGTTGTAATAGCGACTTACATTGATGGACGCCTTACGCAATCCTTGCTTTCTTCGCAGGGGATCTAGAAACGGGCTGTGTCGTACCCAAGACAAGGATTGTCAAAAATGCATGAGGTTTGCAGGCTGGGGTCGCAAACGCAACGAAATGTGTGGCAAAGCGACGATGAGAAGGACGAGAACACTCGCCTGACCGGCTGTCGTGTCCGACGGGGAGGCGGTGCCAGGCCCCCCTCCATCCGCCCGGCAGGACGCCTGATTGGCCGGGCCGTTGCGCGACTGCGGGAGGCGTGCGTGACAGTGGCGTCCCGAGATCGGGCCCTCGCTGGGTCGGCTTGAGCGCTTTGGCTGGACCGGCTGTCAAGAAAAAAGGCCGGGAACGCAAAGATTCCCGGCCTTCGGTCAAGGACGGCCGTGATGGGTGGACGCCAGGAGGCGCCCGGCCGTAGCGGCGTCAGATGACGCGCGCGGCTTCCACCAGGCGCACCACCCGCCACGACTTGGTGCGCGAGATGGGGCGGCCTTCGGCGATTTCGACGGTGTCGCCTTCGTTGTACTGATTGGCTTCGTCGTGCGCCTTGTACTTGTTCGAGCGCATGACGATCTTGCCGTAGATGGGGTGCTTGGTGCGGCGTTCGACCAGAACGACGACCGTCTTGTCCATCTTGTTGCTGACAACCTTGCCAATCAGCGTACGCTGGCGCTTGGCCGGGGTGGTTTGGGTTTCGCTCATGTCAGTTTCCTGCCTTTTCCGTCAGCACGGTGCGCACGCGCGCGATGTCGCGGCGAACCTTGCGGAGCTGGCTGGTGTTCGTAAGCTGCTGGGTGGCCTTCTGCATGCGCAGCCCGAACTGGGCCTTGAGCAGGCTTTCGAGTTCCTTGCCGAGTTCGGCCGCATCCTTGGTGCGAAGTTCGCTGGCTTTCATGTCAACCTCCTTCAGGCACCGATGTGACGCGTAACAAAGACCGTAGAGATCGGCAGCTTGGCCGCAGCCAGGCGGAACGCCTCGCGCGCCAGCTCTTCGCTGACCCCTTCCATTTCGTACAGCACCTTGCCGGGCTGGATCTCGGCGACCCAGTACTCCGGGTTGCCCTTACCGTTACCCATACGGACTTCGGCCGGCTTTTGCGAGATCGGCTTGTCCGGGAAGACGCGGATCCAGATGCGGCCGCCACGCTTGATGTGGCGGTTGATCGCGCGGCGGGCCGACTCGATCTGGCGGGCGGTGAGCCGGCCACGGCCGGTGGCCTTCAGGCCGAACTCGCCGAACGAGACGTTGGTGCCGCGCGTGGCCAGGCCGGTATTGCGGCCCTTGTGCTCTTTGCGGTATTTCCTGCGAGACGGTTGCAGCATGATTATTCTCCTTCAGGCGCCGGCGCGGCTTCGGCCTTGCGCGGGCCGCGGCCACGGCCGCCCGGACGGCCGCCACCCGGACGCTCGCCGCGGGGCGCGCGGCGCGGACGGCGCTCTTCTTCGCGAGGCGCGGCGGTTTCCGGCGGCAGTTCGCCGTTGGCAAGCATGTCGCCCTTGTACACCCACACCTTGATGCCGATCACGCCATAGGTGGTGTGGGCTTCCGAGAAGCCGTAGTCGATATTCGCGCGCAGCGTGTGCAGCGGCACGCGGCCTTCGCGGTACCACTCGGTGCGGGCGATTTCGATGCCATTCAGGCGGCCCGAGCTCATGATCTTGATGCCCTGGGCGCCCAGGCGCATGGCGTTCTGCATGGCGCGCTTCATGGCGCGGCGGAACATGATGCGCTTCTCGAGCTGCTGGGCGATCGAGTCGGCGATCAGCTGCGCGTCGGTTTCAGGCTTGCGGATCTCCTCGATGTTGACGTGCACGGGCACGCCCATCAGGCGCTGCAGGTCGCTCTTGAGGTTTTCGATGTCCTCGCCGCGCTTGCCGATCACCACACCCGGACGGGCCGAGTAGACGGTGATGCGGGCATTCTTGGCAGGACGCTCGATGACCACGCGGCCAACCGAAGCGTTCTTCAGCTTCTTCTTGAGGTACTCGCGCACGCGAATATCGGCGGCCAGCATGCCGGCGAAGTTCTTTTCGTCCGCGAACCACTTCGAGCCCCAGTTGCGGGTGACTGCCAGCCGGAACCCGGTCGGATGAATTTTCTGTCCCATCGTGACTCCTTAGGCTCCAACCTTGACCACGATGTGGCAGGTCTGCTTCTCGATGCGGTTTCCGCGACCTTTGGCGCGAGCCGAAAAACGCTTCATCGACTGCCCCTTGTCCACGTAGATCGTGGTCACGCGCAGCTCGTCGATATCGGCGCCGTCGTTGTGCTCGGCATTGGCGATGGCCGATTCGACGGCCTTCTTCAGGATGCCGGCAGCCTTCTTGGGGGTGAAGGTCAAGATGTTCAGCGCCTGGGCGACCGGCTTGCCGCGGATCATGTCCGCGACCAGGCGGGTCTTCTGGGCCGAAATGTGCACCCCACGGATAATGGCAGTGGTTTCCATCGCTTACCTCTTGGCCTTCTTGTCCGCGGCGTGGCCCTTGAACGTGCGGGTCAGCGCGAACTCGCCCAGCTTGTGGCCGACCATGTTCTCGTTGATATAAACGGGAACGTGCTGGCGGCCGTTGTGCACAGCGATCGTCAGCCCGATGAACTCGGGCAGGATGGTGGAACGGCGCGACCAGGTCTTGATCGGCTTCTTGTCGTTGCCCGCGATCGCCTTTTCGACCTTTTCGAGCAGGTGCGAATCGACAAACGGGCCCTTCTTGATCGAACGTGACATAGTGTTCGCCTCTTACTTGCGCTTGCGCCGTTGGACGATCATGTTGTTCGTCCTCTTGTTGCGACGGGTCTTGTAGCCCTTGGTGGGGGTACCCCACGGGCTGACCGGCTCGCGGGCTTCGCCGGTGCGACCCTCGCCACCGCCGTGCGGGTGGTCGATCGGGTTCATGGCCACGCCGCGCACGGTCGGGCGCACGCCGCGCCAACGCATGGCGCCGGCCTTGCCGATCTGGCGCAGGCTGTGTTCTTCGTTGCCCACTTCGCCGATGGTCGCGCGGCACTCGATGTGCACGCGGCGCACTTCGCCAGAGCGCAGGCGCACCTGGGCGTAGGTACCTTCACGGGCCAGCAGCACCGCAGAGGCGCCGGCCGAACGCGCCAGCTGCGCGCCCTTGCCGGGGGTCATCTCGATGCAGTGGATCGTCGAACCCACGGGGATGTTGCGGATCGGCAGCGTGTTGCCCACGCGGATCGGCGCATCACTGCCGGAAACCAGCGTGGAGCCGACTTCCAGGCCGCGCGGGGCGATGATGTAGCGACGCTCGCCGTCGGCATAGCACAGCAGCGCGATGTGCGCGGTGCGGTTCGGATCGTATTCCAGGCGCTCGACCTTGGCCGGGATGCCGTCCTTGTTGCGACGGAAATCGATCACGCGATAGTGCCGCTTGTGGCCGCCGCCACGATGGCGCACCGTGATGTGGCCGTTGTTGTTGCGGCCCGAGCCACGGGTTTTCTTCTCGAGCAGCGACTCGACCGGACGGCCCTTATACAGGTTGGGGCTGACCACCTTGACCATGCCGCGGCGGCCGGCCGAGGTAGGCTTGACTTTGACCAGGGCCATTTAGTTCACCTCCGCAAAGTCGATTTCCTGCCCTTCCTTGAGCGAGACGTAGGCCTTGCGCTCGTTGCGGCGCTTACCCACGAACCGGCCGAAGCGCTTGACTTTGCCTTTTCGATTGAGCACCTGCACGGACTCGACCTGCACCTTGAAGAGCAGCTCGACGGCAGCCTTGATTTCGGGCTTGGTGGCGTCGGGCGCCACGCGGAAAGCCACTTGCTGGTTCTTGTCGGCGACGAAGGTGGCCTTCTCGGTCACGATCGGAGCCAGAATGATCTGCATCAGGCGTTCGGCGTTCATCCCAGCATCTCCTCGAGTTGCGCGATGGCCGGCTTGGTGATCAACACCTTCTTGTAGTGGATCAGCGACAGCGGATCGGCATAGCGCGGTTCGACCACGGCAACGTGGGGCAGGTTGCGGGTGGCCAGGTAGACGTTTTCGTCCACGGCGTCGGTGATGATGAGCACCGAATCCAGGCCCAGGCTCTTGAGCTTGGCCACGGCAGCCTTGGTCTTGGGCGTATCGAGCGAGAAGGCGTCGACGACGGCGATGCGATCTTCGCGGGCCAACTGCGACAGGATCGAGCGGATCCCGGCGCGGTACATCTTCTTGTTGACCTTCTGGGTGAAGTTCTCGTCAGGCGAGTTCGGGAAGATGCGACCGCCTCCGCGCCACAGCGGCGACGAGGTCATGCCCGCGCGGGCACGGCCGGTGCCTTTCTGGCGCCAGGGCTTCTTGGTCGAATGCTTGACTTGGGAGCGGTCCTTCTGGGCGCGGTTGCCACTGCGCGCGTTGGCCTGGTAGGCCACCACGATCTGGTGCACCAGCGCTTCGTTGAACTCGCGGCCGAAAATGGTGTCGGGCGCGCTGATGGTCGCGGCCTGACCTTGTTCGTTCAGGAGCTTCAGTTCCATTTGCTTTACGCCCCCTTCTTGGCCGGGGCCTTGACGGCCGGGCGCACGATGACGTCCGAGCCGGCGTGGCCAGGCACGGCGCCCTTGACCAGCAACAGGCCGCGTTCGGCGTCCACGCGCACGATGTCCAGGTTTTGCACGGTGCGGGTCACATCGCCCATGTGGCCGGGCATGCGCTTGCCCGGGAAGATGCGGCCCGGGTCTTGCGCTTGGCCGATCGAGCCCGGCACGCGGTGCGAGCGCGAGTTGCCGTGCGAGGCGCGCTGCGAACCGAAGTTGTGGCGCTTGATGGTGCCGGCAAAGCCCTTACCGATGGTCGTGCCGGTGACGTCGACCTTTTGGCCGGCCTCGAACACGCTGTCAACGGCGATCACGGTGCCGGGCGTGAACTCGGCGGCACGGGCGGGATCGAGGCGGAATTCCTTGAGGATGCTGCCGGCTTCGACGCCGGCCTTGGCGTAGTGGCCGGCCAGCGGCTTGGTCACGCGCGAGGGGCGGCGGGTGCCGTAAGCCACCTGGATGGCGGCGTAGCCGTCGGTTTCCAGAGACTTGACCTGGGTCACGCGGTTGTTCGACACGTCCAGCACGGTCACAGGGATGGACTCGCCATCTTCCGTGAAAATGCGGGTCATGCCGACCTTGCGGCCCACCAGCCCAAGCCGGTGCGCGGCGGGCGTGGGTGTCGGATTCGACATCGTTTTCTCCATTCCCGACTACGATTGGTCGGGGCTGACATGCCCAGCTTCATTGCCAGGCGTTTTGATTTGCGCACAAGACTGGCGCCTAACGCCCCAGCCCTGCGTACAAAAGAAATGTACATCCCTGCCAAAAATGGCAAGCTTTGCATCATAGCATGGCTTTTGGTGCAAGGCAAGCTAGGCGGACGCCGCGCGTCGCGGGCGGGGGCCGCCTGGAAAGGCCGGCTACGCCTAGCCGCCAGGCACCGGCGGCGCCACGCCCGCTGGGCAAGTCGCCGCATCGCGCGTCGCAGGCTCCCAGGCGACGCTTTCCGCGCCGCTTGGCAGCGGGATCTCGGGGTCGTCCACCCACGCGAGCACGTCATCCCAAACGGTGCGCGCGCAGCGGTCGCGCAGCAGCATGTGGTAGCCCCGCTCATAGACCGCCAGGCGCAGGCGGCTCGCGGCTTGCATGGCGGCCAGGCGCTGCACGGCTGCCGTGACGGCCCGGCGATCCAGCACTTGCTCGTGCAGCCCGTACATGGCCAGGATGGGCAAATCCCGCGGTAGCCGCAGCAAATCGTCATAGGCGCGGCTCATCAGGTCCACCAGCCCATGGATGGCGTCGATGCGCGTGCGCTTGATCACCAAGGGGTCGTCGCGCAGCGCCTGTAGCATGTCTTCGTTGTCCGACGGACGAATCTTCAGCGCGGCTGGCGGTTCGACCTGCAGCCCCGGCATCGAGTGGTAGGCCAGCCACAGCAGCCCCCGATGAAAGATGCCCATGGTTTGCCGTCCCCACAGCGCCGGCGCCGACAGAATGACACCGTGCGCGCGGCCGGCGAACGGCGGCCGGCCCCGGCTCGCGGCCGCGGCAAGCGCGGTCACCACCACGGCGCCGCCCATGCTTTCGCCGAGCACATATAGCGGCGTCCCGGGATGCCGTTGCGCCACCGCATGGGCGGCCGCCTCCAGGTCCGCCGCCAGGGTCGCCGCGCCGGGCCAGATGCCGGGCCTGCCCGATGCGCCGAATCCGCGTTGGTCATACGCATAGGTGGCCACGCCGCGCCTGGCCCAGTACGTCGCCGCCATCTCGAACGCCCGGGAATAATCATTCATCCCGTGCAGGGCCAGTATCACCGCACGCGGCGCGCCGGTTGGTGGCATCCAGCTGCGCAGCGGCAGGCGCTCGCCGTCGGTGGCCACCAGGGCGTGCTGCTCGACCCGTCCGGGATGGATCGCCGGCCCTAGGGGTTGGTAAGCCGTCGTGCAGCCGGCGAGCGCGACAGCGACCCCCAACAGCCATCCGCGGACACCTGGCATCAGACTTCGTGCGTACGTCATACGAGCCCTGTGCATCCCCAAAACGCCGAATGACGGCAAGATGCGAAGACCCGTCCAGTGCAATGCGTACTGTAACGTCCTTGCTCGATGCGGTTCCGTCAGCGTTGCTTGTAGCGTCGCCAGGCCTGTGGGCCGCGGCGACACCAAGCATCCATCCCAGCTTGCTTGCGCGGCACGCATGGGCAAAGACATTCGGCAGACTGACAGGATGCCCGCTATTCGACGCGCGCGACACGAAAGCGGAGAGCGATGGCAAGCCGATAGAGCGACCGGCCGTCTCGTCGCGCCAAGCCATGCTTGCGACAAATCGAGCCTACGAAGGCTGGATCCCGGCGGTTTCAACGTAGCCTTTCCAACGCGCCTTGTCCTGCCGCACGAAGGCATCGATTTCCTCTGGCGAGGCAGGAGGATACGTGAGAAAACCCTGTTGCTCGTATGTTTCTCGCGTTTCAGGTAGGTCTATCACTGCCTGGAATTCCTTGTTGAGGAAGGCAATGATGTCCGCTGGTGTGCCCCTGGGCACGAACACCGCATGCCAGGTCACGACTTCATAGTCGCTCTTGATGACGCTGGCGATCGTCGGCAGCTGCGGTGCCCACGGTAACGGTTCCGTGCTGGAGACCGCCAGGGGCACGAGCTTGCCGGCTTTGACCAAGGGAGCGACGGCCGACCAAGCGTCAATATGAAAGGTATTGCGGCCGGCGGCCAAGTCGGCCATTGCCGTCATGTCCTTATACGGAACATGCAGGACTTCCCGGACACCCAGTTTGCTGCAGAAGATCGATCCGGCAATATGGCTGGAAGTGCCCACCCCATATGAGCTGAAGCTGACCTTGGATTTGTTCTGCTTTACATAGGCCACGAACTCTTCGGCATCGTTGATTCCCAGCCCCTTGTTTACAACGAGCACCAAAGGCAGCTTGGCCGTGCGGGAAACGGCAGAAAAATCCTTGTCGGGATCGAATGGCAGGGTACGGTAGACGTACGGGTTGATGCAGAAAGGCGTCGCCGTGGAGTACAGCAGCGTGTAACCGTCGGGCGCTGAAACGGCCACCTGGCGAGTGCCGATATTGCCCCCCGCCCCGGGCTTGTTTTCCACCACGAAATTAACCTTTAGCCGCTCAGCGACAGAGTTGGAAAGCAGGCGTGCGATCACATCCGTACTGCCGCCCGCGCCGTACGGCACAATAACCGTTATCGGGCCGGACGGATAAGAAGCCGGTCGTGCAAGCATCGTCCGCGGGATTGCCCCGGCTACGCACAAGCTGGACAGGAGTTTCAAGGTATTGCGGCGTTGATTCTTCATGGATAACTCCTATGGTTGGTAATCACGTCCGATTCCCCTTAAATGCACACCCCGTCAAACAGCCGGGTACTGCATCGGACGGTGCAAGCTGGAGCGGGCGTAGCCTGCGAGGGCGGGCACCAATCCCGCGCCTTTACGGGCGCCGCGTCATCGTCGGATTGCCGCTGCTATGGCGAGCCCTCCAATAGTCATAGGCATCCCTGGCCTGGTACCAACTGCCTATGGCAAACAAGAACCAGGGATTGCCGAAGTAAAAAGGATGGCCAGGAATTTCGCCCTGGTCGAAGGCATTAATCGGTTCGCGCGTGTTTGTCGCGATCTTGCGGCCGACGCAGTGCCCGAGGTAACTCATCATGGCAACCCCGCTTCCATTGCAGCCAAGGGCGTAATACAACCCTTCCGAGCCGCCTATGTGCGGCATGGAATCGAGCGTCATGGCAACGTTTCCGCCCCAGCTATGTGTGATGCGAACGCCAGCTAATTGCGGAAAGCGCTTGATCATTGCGCGGTATAGCAGCCTGGCCGTCGTCTCCTCGCTGGCGGGTGTGAACCGGGCACGGCCGCCAAACAACAACCGCCGCCCGTCTGGCGACAATCGATAGTGGTTGACCACGCGTCGCGATTCAGATACCGCTCGGTTAGTCGGCAGAAGGCTGGCCGCCAGATCCGGTGAAAGCTCTTCCGTGGCAATCATGTGGCTGGTCACCGGCACCACCTTGCGCCGCAGGCCAGCGAGGTTGGGACCGGTATACCCATTAGTAGCGATGACGACTCGCTCGGCGCGCACGGTCCCTCTTGGTGTCACGACAGCGTAGTGCCCATGCTTGCGCTCGATACGCCGCACGGGGGTGTTGCCGTATACGCGGGCGCCGCTTTGCAGCGCGGCCCGCAACATACCCCCGTAGAGCAGTGCAGGATGGAGATGCCCGGCCCGTCCCACCAGGACAGCGCCGTAATAGATTTCGCTACCAATCTCCCCTCGCAGCTCGTCCCGGGAAAGCATTCTGGCCTGGGCGTTGGCGCAGGCATTGAGTTGCCCGATGCGACCTTGCCAGGATTGGTGATGCGCCGGCACCCACATTGCCGTCAGGCGTCCGGTCTTGTGCCACCCGCATTCGATGCGGTGTTCCTGTATCAGCGATTCGACGTAGGTCATCGACTCGGCGGCGTCACGCAGCCGTGCCGCTAGCCTGTCCTCGCGCTGCGCGGCGGTTTCGCCGACGGCCGCAAGAGCCTTTTTCTGTACGTTCACCCCGCCAGAAACCTGGCCGCCGGATCGCGTGCTCGCCCCCTGGCCGGGCCGCCCTCTCTCAAGGACGACGGCCTCAATGCCAGCCTTCCGCAACTCGAGCGCGCAACATATGCCGGCATAGCCTGCCCCGACGATTGCGACATCCGTGCTGGCCGGCAACAAGCCATCTTCTGGCTGTGGCGGTTCGAACGCTTCCCACCAGTAGGGGCGCCGCTGGAAATCGGGCGCAAAGATATCGGTACGTGCGGCCATCGAACATCCCCCGGTTAAGCCGCTGCCGGGTCGGTTATGGAGCCGGCAGCATTATCCGTTCTTCTATTGCAGCCAACGACGGCAGGTCCGCATAACGTTGCGCCAACTGTGCGTACGCGCGCTCAACATCTGCAGCGCCACCATCCGCCGGCGCCGGACGGTCGCCCAACGCAGCGAAGAGCTGGTGTTTGACAAAGTGCCGCCAGTTCACCGGCAGTGCGGCCATGATGCGCGTCATTGCGGCGTAGCGCTGCGCGGTCCAGACCTGCTCAAAGCGGGTGCGTCCCGGTCCGCAATCGAAGTGGCCTTGAACCGGCTCGCGCTGAGCACGCAGCGCCTGGGTTGCCTGCTCGTCGATGGTCATGTCGTCCCGCACCACGACACCGTAGGCGTCGCGGGCACGTTCACGCGAAACAAACCCACAAAGCACGTCTTCCAGCACGGTCTGCGCCGGACGGTCGAACGGATGCCCGTAACCGCCGCCCGCCGGGCCTTGCAGCCGGATGACATCCCCGGGTGCGCAGTGGACAACATCGCTGTTGCGCAGTTCCTCGGGATGGTCGGAATCCGGGTTTTTGATGAAACGCGAATTCGCACCGGCCTTGCCGCCAAGCACCCCCCATGCGGCAAGCTCCGACCGATTGCGGTTGCGCGCGGTGACCACGCCGTTGGGCGCCAACAGGCGGAATTCCATGGTAGCAGCATTGCCGCCACGATAGCGGCCTGCCCCCCCGGTGTCCGGCACCAGCCCATAACGAATGATTTCGATCGGTACTTCCGCTTCATTGATCTCGACGGGCGTGTTCTTCAGGAAGGCGTTATTGGCGCCACAGCCCTCCGCACCGTCATGCGCTGGACCACCCCCGGCACCGCCCCCGCAGGGACCAATAGAAGCCAGCACCAGCCGACCTTCGCGAGTGGCCGTCTTGACGTTCAGCAGCGTCGACCCTCCGGCCGGGCATGCCGGTAAGCGATCGGGTAGTGCGCGACTGAATACCCCGAAAGTACATGCCTGAATCACCGCGGCCATCAAGCTGCGCATGCCAACGGCCGCTGGTGGCTGCGGATTGACCACGGACCCTTCGGGCAATATCGCCCGCAATGGACGCACCGTGCCGGAGTTTAAGACATTGCCGGGCGCAAGCGTATGCAGCACATAAATGAGCCCGACTGTTATCACGGAATGATGGCCGTTTCCGCCGGTTGGCACGTTAAGCGACGAGGCGACTTGCGGATCGCTGCCGGTGAAATCCATCTCCAGCTCGTCGCCGCGAACGCGCAAAGTTATGTGGATACGGCAGGGATACCCGCCAACGGAGTCTTCGTCTGCGTACTCTGAAAACTCGTATTCGCCGTCGGGAATTTCCCTTATCAGTACGCGCGCCTGCTGTTCGGCATAGTCCAATATAGCTTCTGAGCCGCGCATGAACTCGTCCACGCCAAACCGTTCGATGATCTCGTGCACCTTGCGTTCGCCGACCGCAAGCGATGCAATTTGAGCATTTAGATCCCCGCGGTTCTGTTCGGGCATGCGCACGTTGACTTGCATGATGCGTAGCAGTTTCTCGTCGATCACGCCGTCACGCATGAGCAGCATAGGCGGGATGCGTAATCCTTCCTGATGCACCTCGGTCAGCGTGCGCGACAGCGAAGCCGGTACGGCGCCGCCCATGTCGGTGTTGTGGATGTGCGTGCCGACGAAGCACACGAGCTTGCCTCGGTGGAAGACGGGCTTCCACACGTGCATGTCCGGGGTATGCGTTGCGACGTACCCGCTGTATGGATCGTTGGTCAGGTAAATGTCGCCTTCGCGGTAATCATCGAACATCTCAATGACGCGGCCGTAATCCAGACCTGTATACCAGGTCGCACCGAACGTCTTGGGTGAAGCAAACGTTTTGCCCGCCGGCGTCATCAGCTGAGCGGAGAAATCCTCGGTTTCCTTGACGAAGGTCGAGTACGCCGTGCGCATCAGCGTGTAGCCCATCGCTTCTGCAGCAGCGGTGCAGTGATTGGCGAACACCTGGAGACGAAAATTGTCGATCGTCACGACGCGGCTCCTTCGGGATGAATGCGCAGATTGGCGTACTCGTCGACATGACAAACGTAGCCGCCGGGTACCACCGTGGTGCAATCGTCCTGGGCGACGATGGCCGGCCCGCTGAAACGATGGCCGGCGTGCAGGGCCGACCGGCTGTATAGCGCCACCTCGCGGAAGGCCCCGTCCAGCCAGACCTTTATCGAACGCCCGGGTTGGGGCGTGCCCGGGCGAAGTTCGTAACGCGGGAACCGTGGCTTGTCGGTCGTGCCAGATATCACCACCCGCAGGCTAACGACCTGCACGGGTGCCTGCTCGTCCGCATGACCGTAGAGCCGCCGGTGCATCTCGTGAAATGCCTGGCCGATGCCATGGATATCACCGGCCTCGATATGGACCGGGTCAAGCACAGTGTCGATCTCATAGGACTGGCCGCGGTACCGCATTTCCGCCGAGTACACGATTTCGGCATCCTGCGCGTGGCCTTGCTCTTGGACCAGCCATTGGTGCGCGCGTTCGCGCAACGCGGCGAACTCCTTTCGTATCAGTTCCAAGCTGCCATGGCTCAGGTCCGTATAGACGGTTTTCAGGAAGTCGCTTTTCAGGTCGGCAATCAGGCCACCGAGGGCGCTCAGCGTGCCCGGCGACGATGGCACGACGATTTCCTTCACCTTGATTTCCCGCGCAAGGAAGCAGCCCATCATGGGGCCAGCGCCACCAAATGCCAACATTGCGTATTCCCGCGGATCTATCCCGTAGCGCGACACTAATCCGCTTACTTCGGCATACATGCCTGACACGGCAACCTGGATGATCGCCTCGGCAGTCTCTTCTATCGTCCGACCCAATGCCCGGGCTAAACCGCCCACGGCGTTCCTCGATGCTTTGACGTCGACGTCGACGGCCTGGTAACCCAGTGCAGAGTGTCCGATCAAACCGCAGCAGACAAAGGCATCCGTAATGGTGGGACGCGTACCGCCACGGCGGTAACACGCGGGACCAGGATTAGACCCGGCACTTTCCGGACCAACCTTGAGCACGCCCAAAGGGTCCACCCACGCGATGGAACCTCCACCTTCGCCCACGGAGGACACGGAAACCGACGGTATGTAGATTTGGAAATCTCCGATCAGCTCCCCAACGCCGTACGTCGGCTTGCCATCGACGATAACGGCAATGTCCGCGCTGGTACCACCGATGTCCAGACTCAGGCACCGAGAAATACCGGCCGTGGCTGCAACATGCGCGGCGCCGATTACACCCGCGGCCGTTCCCGACAGGATCATTTGCACGCAATCACGCTTGCCCTGCTCGGCTGTCATCACGCCGCCGTTGGACTTGGTAAGCCTGGGCTCTGGCTTCACGCCGACCCGCTTGAGCGCCTCCTGCAGCGAACCAAGGTAATGCGCCACGCGAGGCTGCACGTATCCGCTAATTACCGCTGTTATAGTGCGTTCGTACTCGCGGATGATGGGCCAGGTTTCGCTGGAACAGGTCACTGGCAGATCGGGGGCCATCGAACGGATGATTTCTTTGGCACGCTGCTCATGCGCAGGGTTGCGGTACGCGTGCAGGAACGATATGACAATACCCTCGGCCCCGGCTTCTTGCGCCGACCGCAAAGCTCGGACCACGCTTTCCTCATCCAGGGGCTTACGCACGGAGCCGTCCGGCCCCAAACGTTCGGCAACACCGAAAACCATGCTGCGCTTGATTAGAGGCGTTGGACGTTTTGACAGTAGGTGATACATGTCTGGCGTCTTCAGCCGCGCCAACTCCAACACGTCGCAGAAGTTTTCGGTCGCAAACAGCGCAAGCCTCAAGCCTTTGCGCTGGATGACGGTGTTGATGCCAACGGTTGTACCGTGCGTGAAATAAGAGATCTGTTCAGGTCGTATGCCGTGCCGCTCTTCGAGCATGCGGATCCCGGCGATAACTTCTTCGCCCGGTTGGTCGGGGCGGGAAAACACTTTCAAGCTTCTGATCTCGCCGGTGTCTTCGTCGAAAACGGCAAAATCGGTGAATGAACCGCCGATATCGACGCCAACCCTGTAACCCATGAAATGCTCCCCTGTTGTCCCCAGTGACCAGCAGCCTGCTTGGCGTAGCGAAGATGGGCGGCTATATTTTCACTAGGTAAACAATACTTTCAATGAGTGGTCAAATGCATGATAATCGCTCGGTCCAACGATGTCTAGCCGTGCTGCGCAGTTTCCGCAGCGGCCCCCGCCAATCCTTGACGTCCATCTCCAAGGCCGTGGACCTACCGCATTCGACTGTCCTAAGGCTGCTCCACACGTTGCAAGGCGAGGGTTATGTGCGCAAGGAAGGAACGCTGTGGTCGTTGACGCCACAACTGCTGGAAATCGGTTTTGCCGCGCTGGCCAACACTGGCGTCAACGACGTTATCCAGGCCTCGATACAAGAGCTCGCCGACCGATGCGCGGGAACGGTCAACATCGGCGAGAAAAGCAAGAACGAGGCCGTCATCATTGCGCGCGCCAGCTCCGAAGCCGAACGCCGCAAAATCCTCGTCGTCAATCTGCGAGTGGGCAATGCACTCGGTCCGGGCTCCGCGTTGTACTCAGCGCTGGATTTGCCCGAAAACGAGTGGGCCACTGCACACTATCCTGATCGAAAGGTCACAACGGTGGGAATTTCATTGTTTTCGGGAAATGCGCGCAGCTTGTCCCTGGGCGTGTCTGTCAACGACGAGGATTACGCCAAAGACCGGCTGGAAAGCGAACTGATTCCGCTCATGCGCGCCAAGCGCGAGGAGATACGGCAGCTAATGCAGTTGGGCGAGGTCTGACAAAAGGTGCCCGTGCGGTTGGTGTAGCCGCAGCCCGCGGTGCTTGCTCGATGCAGCATCGTCCTCGGCAGTCAGACGACTCTGCCATCGACGCCGCCGCGCTGCTGCGACCGATGCTCACGACAGCGCATCGAGCAGGCGGTACCAGACCACGCCTGCAGCCATATACCATCGTTGCAGACCATGGGCCGGAATACCCCGGATCGGCGTAATCGGGTACGGCATTGTCGCACCCGAACCTGCCGCGATGTAATCCGCCACCATCTTGCCCAGTGTCGTGGCCATCGCCACGCCCCGCCCGTTGTAGCCGAGCACCGCATTTAGGCCGGGGGCGGGTTCATGGACATGCGGCAGGCCATCGGCCGTGACGGCGACGCGTCCCGCCCACCGATACTCGAACTTGACGCCGGCCAAATGCGGAAACAGGCGCAACATCGCACGCTCCACATGGCGCCACTGGTCGCGCGACCGAGGGTCAGTGAACGGCCCGCGGCCGCCCAATACCAGGCGGCCAGCCGAATCCCGGCGGAAGTAAACCAGCAGCCGCTTGGAATCAGAGGTCACCTCACCCCCTTCCAGAATGGAACGCCCCAACTCGGCCGACAGCGGCTCGGTAGCCACGAGATAGCTCCGAGCCGCCAGCACGGTGCGCCGCAGCCCTGGCCACAGATTGTCGGTGTACCCGTTGGATGCCAGCAGGACACGCTCGGCATCGACCCTGCGACCCGTCTGGGTCACGAGCGTCCATCCTCGCCTGCCGCGCTGCAAACCGGTGACAGGAGTCTGGCCATATATGGATGCCCCCAAACTACGCGCCGCAGCAGCGAGGCCCCGTGCGTAGCTCAGGGGCTGCACGCTGCCCGCCCGCAAGTCTATCCATCCGCCAACGAAGTTGCGCGTACCGAGGCGCCGCGCGACGGCGTCGCCGTCTAGCAGTTCGACCGGCGCACCCAAGCGCTCCCACTGGCGCGCACGTTTTTCGACGATGGACATCATCGCCGGGGAATGCGCCGTTTGTATCCACCCCTTGCGCACCGGCGTGCAGGGTATGTTGAAATGCCGTATCAGGTCGAACACGGTATCCGCCGCCGTCGCAGCCATCTGCAGCACGGCATCGGCCCGTGACCCGAAACGTCGCATGATTTCGTCCGGATCGTACTTCAGGCCGGGAATGACCTGGCCGCCGTTGCGGCCGGACGCACCCCAACCTACTTGCTCGGCCTCGAGCACGCACACTTTGACGCCTCGCTGCGCCAAGTGCAGCGCCGCAGATAGGCCGGTGTAGCCCGCACCGACGATGGCGACGTCAGTTTCACAATCGTCCAACAGCGGTGGGTCCGGGTCCGCAGGCGTCGCGGTCGCAGACCACAGCGAGGGGGGAAACGGGCGCTCAGAATAGTGAGTAGAAACCTGTGTCATGTCAGAGCTTGTGCGTAACCGCGGCTGTAGGGATCGATTGCCCCGTGCGTCGTCAAACCGTCATGCAGCGTGATAAGCGGTCGGGCAAGTTCATAGCCGTATCCTTGGTGCTGCTCATCGACCTGCAGCCTGGGATCGAAATAGTCCGTCAAGCCTTCCATCGTGTCGCGTAGCCGCTCGGAATAGAGCAGCCCCGTGCCGCTGGCGTCGATGCGCGGTGCAGAAACCGCTTCTTCTGCACTCATCCCCCGATCGACCAGATTGATGATGACCTGTACGACCGCGTTGATGATGCGACGGCCTCCCGGCGCGCCGATAGCCGCGAACTTTCCGCCTCGATGCAGCAATACCGGCCCCATGTTGGCCAGCGGACGCTTGCCGCCCGCGATGCTGTTTGCCGCACCAGCACCGGCGTTGAACCAGCCCATGGCCGCATCCAGCAGCAGGCCGGTGCGCTGGCAAACGACTTTTGCGCCAAAATGGTTGGCGGCGGTGTGCGTGATCGCCACCGACATTCCCGTCTGGTCCGTCGCACAGATGTGGGTGGTGCCGGCCGTGGGCTCGGTGCCGCCCAGGGGGGCCCAGCACACCGGCCGGTTCGGCGCGACCTGATAAGCCCACGGATCATGGGCGGCATGGCGCGCATAATAGTTCCAGGGCGTTTCGCCCGTGCCAGGGGGCACGCGCGGCGGCGGCTCGCCGTCCAGAATGCAACGGGCGATGTCCTTGGCATAACGCACCGAAAGCAGGCCGTCCTCCGGCACAGGCACGAAGTCCGGATCGCCTAGCCAGTGATAACGGTCGGCGAAGGCATGCCAGCTGGTTTCAGCAAGGCGCCGCCACCACTCGCGATCGGCGTTCACAGGCGGATCGGGATATAGGGCCTGCCAAATATTCAGCATCTGTAGCTCGGTAAGCCCTCCGCAGGGGGCGCGTGGCGTCAACACCCTGGCACCGCGGTACTCGAGCGCACGCGGCTCGACGACTTGCGGCGCGACCGCGAGCAGGTCCTCCCGCTGCAACAAGCCACCCAGCTCGCGGTGGGTTTGCAGGAAGGCTGCTCCCAGCTCCCCCCCGTAGAAGGCGCGCACACCCTGTGCAGCAATCTGTTCCAGGGTACGACCCAACGCCGGCTGGCGAATGCGCTCTGGCTGACCGAGCGTGGTTCCGCCCAGGTGCGCGCAGGGAGGCGGCACGCCGTCGCGCAAGAACAATGCAGATGCACCCGCGTCGGCACGCAGTGCCGCCAGATTGTCGAGCGCCTCCAGGCAAAAATACGGATCGCAGTCGAATCCGTCATAGGCAGCGGTGATCGCCGCCTCCATGACCTTGGCCAGGGGCAATCGGCCGAAGCGCTCCTGCGCACATGCCAGGCCCGCAAGCGTGGCCGGGACGCCAGCCGCCTTGGCACCTTGCACGTTTTCGTCGCCGACAACCACGGAAACGCCCAACCCGCGATCGAGATGACGCGTGGTGTCGATGCGGTACATCGTCGCGTGTGCCTGCCTTGGGGCACGCGGCGCGAATTCGATGCCGTAAGCGCGGCCGTCCGGCAACCCCACCAACATGAACCCTGACCCCGCCAGCGTGGTTTCCATTGGTTCAACCACACCGGCCACGAAAGCTGCGGCCACTGCCGCGTCGACCGCGTTCCCACCGGCCTCGATTGCCCAAAGTCCGGCATCGACGGAGGCCTGCCTGGCAGCGGCCACCACCGCCCGGCCACCTTGCACGCCAGTGCGCATAATGCGTTGGTACGATTTCATTGCTTGACTCGGAACCACGCCTATCGATATCGCGCCTAGTAGAGAGCCGGTGTTACCGCCCAGATCACCTCGCAGTCCATGTCCCCGACAGCCCAGAACCGGTATTGGGCATTCGCCGGAAAAGCAAACGAATCATCCTGGTTGAGGATGTATTCCTTTCCGTTGATTTCCAGACCCAATGTGCCGGAAAGCACAGACCCGCATTTTGCGCCAGTGGGGTGCTGTCCCGGACTGTCTCCTGAACGCCCGCCGGGATGGATAACGAACCGCATCAACTGGATCTGGGAGACCGAATCCGGTGACAGGATGTACTTGACCATCCCTCCGGAGCCGAGATCGAGGCGCCGCCGCTGGGCCCGACGGACAACCCAGGGTTCCGGCTCCGCATCGCGGTAGCCCTCTTTGTCGAATAGCCACGACATGGGCATTTCCAGCGCCTGGCATATCTGCTTGAGCGACCGTAGCGAAGGCGAGGAGATCCCTCGCTCGATCTGGCTCAGCAGGCCGATGGAAAGACCCGATGCAGTCGACACATCCTTCAAAGACTTGCGCCGGACCTTGCGACGCTCGCGAAGTTTCTGGCCGATGCCTTCGGCCCATGCGGCGACGTCAACCAATCGAGAAACATCGCCGTCGTCATTGGTGTCATCTGCTTGGGGACGATCCTTCTTATAGGTCATCGGTGTTCCGGCTTAGGACATCATATTTGGCAAGGCAAGCGAAATCCATGGGAAAGCGACCAGCAGGACAAGCGTCAACAGGTCTGTTACCACGAACCAACCCACACCGCGGAATATCGTCGTCAGGTCGACCAGGTTGCCCAGCGCGCTTTTCGTTATATAGACATTCAAACCCACGGGCGGCGTGACCAAGCCCAGTTCAAGCAATTTGATGAGGATGATCCCGAACCAGATCAGGTCGATGCCGGCATCGCGGGCGATTGGCAGGACGATGGGTAACGTCAGCAGTAGCAGCCCGATCGAATCCAGAAAGCAGCCCAATATCAAATACAACAACGATACGGCCACGATGACCGCCGTCTGCGACACCCCAAGCCCCATGAACCACTGGGTGATTACCGCGGGCACCGTGCTCAATGCCATGAACTTGCCGAGCAGCACTGTGCCGATGACGACCATAAAAATGCTGGCCGTTCCGGACAAGGTAAGCTGCACTGAACGCTTCAGGACCGACCAGTTCAGAGCACCGCGTGACGCGGCCAGTAGCATAGCGGCCAAGGCACCCACCGCACCGGCTTCGGTGGGGGTGAACAAGCCTGCAAAAATCCCGACCAACACACTGATGATCAAGACCGGCAACGGCCAGATTTCACGCAGTGCCCGCAGTTTTTCCGAACGACTGACGCTTTCCTGCACGGACGGCGCCAGTGCGGGATTGAGTTTGGCCCGCAAGATGATCATGCCCGCGAACATGAGTGCCGAGATCAGCCCCGGCAGAAAACCGGCCATGAACACCTTGGCGATCGAGACCTCGGCGACATAACCGTAAAGGATCATCAGGATGCTAGGCGGTATCAGCGAACCAAGCGTGCCTGCCGCTGCGACCACGCCGCTGGCCAGGCCGGGATGGTACCCATAACGCAGCATTTCGGGCGTCGCGATGCGCGCAAATGCCGCGGAAACCGCCACGCTGGAGCCCGATGCGGCAGACAGCAGGCCACAGGCGCCGACGCTGGCCACGGCCAAACCGCCAGGCAGGCGGGACAGGAAAATGCGCGCCGTGCGGAATAACCCGCTCGATAGACCCGTGGCCCCGGCGATGTACCCCATGAGAAGGAACATCGGAATCGCCGTCAGGTTCCAATCGCCCACGAAATTGAATGGCACGGCGGTAAGCATGCCCCAGGCTGCTCGCAGACTCGCAATCGCCGCAATCCCGAGAAAGGACACGGCGCCCAGGGCGACACCTATGGGCACCCGCAGGGCAATCAGGAGCAGGCCCACTCCGAGTCCGATGAATCCGACGGTAACGTTATCCATGGCACGGTCGTTATTTCGTTGCACCCCGATCGGGATCTTGGAGTTCGGCCGTCGGATCGGCCGGCTCCGGCCTGAATTCCGGATCGGTGATCGCCTTCGATATGTGCAGGACCAAGACTAGGGACATTGCACCGAAACCGACGGGCAACGAGAATTTCGACGGCCAGATTTCGACGTAGGTCGATCCCATGATGACTTCCTTGATTTCATAGGAACTGCGGGCATCGAGCCAGGTCTGCCATGCGAGGGCCGCGAAAAAAAGGCAAGAAACCAGCGATCCGGCTACATAGATGGCTCTGCGCCAGCCTTTCGGCATCAGCCCGACCAGTATGTCGGAACTGATGTGCTCATGCCTAAGCTCAACATAGGCAAGCGGCAGGAACACCACCAAAACCATGTGGTAGGCCGAAATGATCTCAAGATTGCCTTCGATGGGTGCGCCGAACAAATTGTTCATCGCGACATCGGCCACCGTCTGGATCATCATCAGCAGCAAGCTGAATACGGCTACCATGAGCAAGGCCTGCGCCAGGCCCTTGACGAGTTTTTCAAAGGTTCGCATGGTGATCTCTTCGATTGCCGGCCGTACCCATGATGGGCATCGTGCGAACAGCGGCCGATCACGCCTGTCCTGGCGTTACGCCATACACTTTCCTCGCCGTTTCCGGACTGATATAACCGTGCCGCAGGTCGTGCTCGATCGCCTCGCGCGTGCGTTCAGACACCGGCCCGTATCCGCCTCCTCCGGCGGTATAGATGGTGACGATGTCGCCCTTGCGCAGGATCTGGGCATCCTTGCTCTTCAGGGGAATCCGCTTGCCATCACGCAGGATTTCAGCGAACCCGGCGCGGCCGTCCGTGCCCCCGAACAAACCATAGGGTGCGATGCGGAACCGGTCGGCATACATGGCGAAGTTCACGTTGTCCTTCAGGATCTCGAAGCGCCGGTAAAACCCGAGCCCACCACGATGGCGGCCATGACCACAGGAATCCGGCATCAAGCCATAGCCGATGATCCGGAAATGATCGAAGTCCATGTCGGTTGCTTCGATGGGCGTATTGGTGCAATTCGACAGGGGCGAATCCACCGCATCGCAGCCATCGCGACGCGGTGACGCTCCATACCCCCCACCGTAAACTTCCAGGTATACCTTGTACTTTCCTCGATCCTGATGCGACAGTGACGTCACCAACGTAGCGTCGTTTCCGCCTGCGATGACCTTGTCCGGGGCGACCTGAGCCAGCGCCTTCATTACAGCGTTGAAGCAGCGGTAACCGGCTTCCATTCGTGCGCGCACCGGAGCCGGGTAGTTCGGGTTCACCAGCGTACCTTTGGGTGCGCTGATTCGTACCGGCTTCTTTACCCCTTCGTTGAACGGTATGTCCGGGCTGGTCAGCGACGCTTTGACCGCAGCAAGGGCTGCCGATATGGTCGACGAAAACGGGCAATTCAAGTTCCGGGAAACCTGCGGGCAGGTGCCGGCAAAGTCGATTTCGATCGCATCGCCGGAAACCTTGACGGTTGCCTTGACCGTCAGCGGATCGTCCGTCACTCCGTCGTCATCGACCGAATCCTCGCCATAGTAAACGCCGTCCTTCAGCTGGGATAGCGCCATGCGGATGCGACGCTCCGAATAGTCGATGAGCTGGGCCATCGCGGCGCGGACCGCGCCGACGCCGTACTTGCTACACAGCTGGCGCACCCGCTCGGCGCCGACCGAATTGGCAGCAAACTGCGCATCGAAATCGCCGATCGTTTGGCCCGGCACTCGGATATTGGCAGCCACCAGACGCTTGAGGGGCCCGTTCTCGCCCCAGTCGCGCGCGTAGTTATAGCGAGTCGGAGGGAAGATCAGGCCTTCCGCGTGCACGTCCACGGCTTCGGTGGTCAGGCCGGGGTTGCCGCCACCGAGATCCAGGTGGTGCGCGACGGTGCCTGCAAAACCCACTAGCTCGCCATCAAAGAAAATCGGGGAGTAGATAAAAACGTCTTGCAGGTGTTGGCCGCCCGAATAGGGGTCGTTGGTGATGTAAAAATCCCCCTCCTGCAAGGACTGGACCGGGTCCACGGCCGCGCATGCGCGGAAGATCTCCGACATCGGCCCCAACTGCATCGGGATCAGTTCGGCTTGCGCCACCACGTTGCCGTCGCGGTCGAATAGCGCCGCCGACGCGTCGGCCGCCTCGCGAATGATGGTTGAATAGGCAGACCGGACCAGCTTCACCCCCATTTCCCGGGCAGCGGCGATCATACCTTGGCTGATCACCGCGTAATCGACCGGGTTGAGTGCTCCATGTGCCGCCGAGGGCACGGCTTGGACGGAATCACGCATCTTGTCCACCTTTGAGCGTCAGAATCACGTTGTCGTTGTCATCCCGCTGGGCCTGCCAGTCGGATGGCACCAACAAGGTCGAGGTCGCATCTTCCAGAATTGCCGGCCCCTCGATAATCTCGTTCGTTTGCAGTGCTGCCCTGCTGATCATCTTGGCCTTGCGCCAGGCGCCCTGATCATAAAGATCGATCTCCTGGACGCGGGTGAACTGCGCAGGGGGTTCGCGCAGCTGCGGCACCGCTGGTAAGGGAGCGGTCAACCCCAGCCTGAACGATACGTACTCGATGGGCTTATTGCCTTCCGCTCCAAAGAAAAATAGCTTTTCATGCATGATGCCAAAGAGCTCACGCAACCTGGCGCTCGTGAGATGGCCCAGGTCAGCGACGGAAAGCTCAACTGGCACTTCAAATGCCTGGCCAACGAAACGCATGTCCACGACGAAGCTCAGCATGAACTCGCCGTCGAGTTTCATCGCACGTGCGCGAGCAATAGCGCGTTCGCTCATCTCGCGATAGACCTCGCGGATCTTGGCTGGCGTATCCTCGTCCAAGACACCGCGGCGCGTCAGGCTTTCAAACTGAACGAAATCGCTCGCCAGCAACCCGTATGCCGAAATAACGCCGGAGTTCGGGGGCACGACGATGGTTTTGACGCCGAGTTCCCTGGCCACTTCGGCGGCATGCAACGGTCCTGCGCCGCCGAACGGCACCAAGACGTTATCGCGCGGATCGTATCCGCGCTCGGTTGAAATCACCTGGACGGCGCGCACGATATTCGCGTTGGCGATGCGGATCGCCGCATCAGCAGCTTCTTCCAACGTCATGCCGAACCTGTCGGCAATCGGCTGCAACGCCTTGCGCGCTGCGTCGACGTCGATGCGCATCTTGCCGCCCAGGAACGTCTCGGGCAGGATGGCACGACGCACGACGTGGGCATCGGTGATCGTCGGGACCGTCCCCCCTTTCCCATAGCAGGCTGGACCGGGCACGGCGCCTGCCGAGCGTGGACCCACGCGCAGCATGCCGCCTTCGTCGACCCAGATGATGCTTCCCCCGCCGGCGCCGACGGTATTGATGTCAAGCACCGGTATGCGCACCGGCAGCCCGTCAATGGAAAATTCCTGCGTGAGCTGCGGCTTGCCGTCGACAACGACGCACACGTCCGTGGACGTGCCACCCATATCTAGCGTGATGAGATTGCGGTAGCCGGATCGACCCACCTGGCGCGCGGCACCGGTAACGCCGGCAGCGGGCCCAGAAAGCAGCGCTGTCACGGCATTTGCGCGCATGGCTTCGGCAGGCAGCTTGCCACCGTTCGACTGCATGACGCTGAAGCGGCCCTTGAAGGCCGACTCTTCCAGGCGCTGCGTAAACCGGGATATGTACCGGTCCATCACGGGCTGTACATAGGCGGACAATGCCGTGGTGGATGCCCGCTCGTATTCGCGGAACTCCCGGGTGATGTCTGACGAAATCGTAACGTGAATGTCGGGCAGGATCGCCTGAATCAGTTCACGGACCCGCTTTTCGTGCGCCGGGTTGACGTATGCGTTGAGCAGGCATATTGCCACCGCCTGATAGTTGGCGTCGCGCAGTCTCGGGATTAATTCGTCCTGGACCGCCTTTTCGTCCAGGGGAACGAGAATCGACCCATCAGCAAGTATGCGCTCCTGGACCTCGAAGGTATCGGCACGTTCGACGACGGGTTCGGGCTTGCGATATTCCAGGTCATAGATATTGCTGCGCCCGTGGCGCTGCAACGCCAGGATGTCCCGAAAGCCCGCGGTGGTCACGAATGCCGTCAGGAACCCTTTGCGCTCCAGCACGGCGTTGGTCGCCACGGTGGACCCGTGCGACAGGTCGACGACCTTGTCCAGCGGAATCCCGCTTTCCAGGAGCGCGTTGAATGCGCCCTCGTCAGGACTGCTGGGGGTACTGGGCACTTTCAGCACCCGTACGCCTGTGTCATCGATGGCGACCAAATCCGTGAACGTGCCGCCTACTTCCACTCCAATACGCATACCCATACATCCCCGATTAAGCTCGCGATCCGGCGCTACACCGGTCGCCGGCACACGTCGTCAGTTTCCGTACGACTTGGCGTCGACCTTGTCGTACAGGTTCTCCTTCAGGACCTTGGTCAGCGCGGCCGCGTCCTTTCTGTCGACGTTTGCAAGCAGCTTTTCCCATTTCTGCAGGGTGGCTTCGAACCGGCTGACCAACCCTTGGCTGTCCTTCAGCTTGAAGCGCTCCGTGCCTTCTTTGATAGCCATGGCCCGGGCCTCTTTATGAAAGTTCGCGATCGACAACTTGATGTCATCGCTGGGCTGATACACCGTGACACCATGCTGGGGGGCTTCCTGGATCGCGTCCTCGCCCGCTTTGATGTAGGCCAGCTCCGTTTCCACGGTGGACTCAGCAATGGTATCGAGCAGTATGCGCCGCTGTTTTTCGTCCAGTGACTTCCAGGTCTTGCCGTTGATGGCCCATTCCCATCCCGCGTAATAGGGTCCCAGGTTGGCCATGTTCACGTGCTTGGCGACATCCCAGAGCGATCGGGTCTTCAGCTCGTTGGCCCCCATGACCGCGCAATCGATCTGCCCCTTGTCCAGGCCGGTGAACATTTCGCTGGAGGGAACGTTGACCGGTGTCGCGCCGACGGATTTCGCCCATTCCGCATGGACCGGACCGGGCGTGCGCAACTTCAAGCCTTTCAGGTCGGAAAGCTGCGCGACTTTCTTGCGGCAAATGAGGTTATAGGGGACGCTGGCGTAGGCCCCGAGGAACACGATCTTCTGGCGCTTCCACAACGCCTGCATGTCCGGGTCGTTGATGTAGAAGTCGGCGACCGCAAAAGTGGTCAGGATCGGATCTTCCAGGGAAATGCCCAGCACCGCGAGAACGTTGTCTTCCGGCAGGTCTGCCGGGGTGTAGGTGCCGGCATGGTAGGTGATATCTGCGATGCCATCGCGCAACCCGCTCAGGTGTGCAACGACCGGCAAAAGGGTCGTGTCCGTGAAAACCTTGATCTTCAGTTCGCCGCCGGAGCGCTGCTCGACCTTTTTGGCCCATTCCTGGTAGCCATAGCGGGTCAGCGGCTGCGTCTCAGGAAACCATATACTGGCATTGAGTGTGGTATCGGCCATGGCCGCCGACGTTGCCCCGATGGCGGCGCATAGCGCCAGTCTTGCGCAGATTCGTTGAGTCAGCATGGCGTACTCCCGTTAGCGCGTGCCACCGCCCTGGACGGATGGCGGCCGGACACGATTAATCGTGAAAATGAAAAAAATCATAGATAATTTTAGTGAAATTAGAATTTCAGATCTCGATTTTCTATATGGGTGAAATCCCTATGAGGGATTACCCGAGGTGACGATTGTCAGCCGCCGTTTGAATCTTTTTGCGCGCCCAAAAACACAAGGGCCGCACCCTTGCGGGTGCGGCCCTCAGATTTGCCCGACTAGCGGCCGAAGCCGGCTATCGTCCCTACTACTTACTGCAACGCGATCTCGACATCCACGCCGGCCGGCAGGTCCAGGCGCATCAGCGCATCGACCGTCTTGTCGGTGGGATCGACGATGTCCATCAGCCGCTGGTGGGTGCGGATCTCGAGCTGGTCACGCGAGGTCTTGTTGACGTGGGGCGAGCGCAGCACGTCATAGCGGCGGATGCGCGTGGGCAGGGGAACCGGGCCACGCACGACGGCGCCGGTGCGCTTGGCCGTGTCGACGATTTCCGCAGCGGACTGATCGATCAGCTTGTAGTCGAAGGCTTTCAAGCGGATGCGGATCTTCTGGCTTTTCATAGCAATTCCTAAAGAACGAGGGATTTCCGGCCGGCCGGCCGGCGCAGGGCCGACCGCCGGATGAAGCAGCGATCAGCCGCTTAGGCGATGATCTTGGCGACGACGCCGGCGCCGACGGTGCGGCCGCCTTCGCGGATGGCAAAGCGCAGGCCTTCTTCCATGGCGATCGGCGCGATCAGCTTGACCGTCATCGACACGTTATCGCCCGGCAGCACCATCTCCTTGTCCTTGGGCAGCTCGATCGTGCCGGTCACGTCCGTGGTACGGAAGTAAAACTGCGGACGATAGCCGTTGAAGAACGGCGTGTGACGCCCGCCTTCTTCCTTGGACAGGATGTACACCTCGGCGGTGAACTCGGTGTGCGGGTTGATCGAGCCGGGCTTGGCCAGCACCTGGCCGCGCTCGACTTCCTCGCGCTTGGTGCCGCGCAGCAGGATACCCACGTTGTCGCCGGCCTGGCCTTGGTCCAGCAGCTTGCGGAACATTTCCACGCCGGTGCAGGTGGTCTTGGCCGTCGGGCGGATGCCGACGATTTCGATTTCGTCGCCGACCTTGATCACGCCGCGCTCGATACGGCCGGTGACCACGGTGCCGCGGCCCGAGATCGAGAACACGTCTTCCACGGGCATCAGGAAGGTGCCGTCCACGGCGCGCTCGGGCGTCGGGATGTAGGTATCCAGCGCCTCGGCCAGCTTCAGGATGGCCTGCTCGCCCAGCTCGCCCTTGTCGCCTTCGAGCGCCAGCTTGGCCGAGCCCTTGATGATGGGGGTGTCGTCGCCGGGGAAGTCGTACTTGCTCAGCAGCTCGCGCACTTCCATCTCGACCAGCTCGAGCAGCTCGGCGTCATCGACCATGTCGGCCTTGTTCAGGAACACGATGATGTAGGGCACGCCGACCTGGCGGCTGAGCAGGATGTGCTCGCGCGTCTGCGGCATGGGGCCGTCGGCGGCCGACACCACCAGGATGGCGCCGTCCATCTGCGCAGCCCCGGTGATCATGTTCTTGACGTAGTCAGCGTGGCCCGGGCAGTCGACGTGGGCGTAGTGGCGCGTGGCCGTTTCGTACTCGACGTGGGCGGTGTTGATGGTGATGCCGCGCGCCTTTTCTTCCGGGGCCGCATCGATCTGGTCGTAGCCCTTGGCTTCGCCGCCGAACTTGGCCGACAGCACCGTCGTGATCGCCGCCGTCAGCGTGGTTTTGCCGTGGTCAACGTGACCGATCGTGCCCACGTTCACGTGCGGCTTGGTACGCTCAAACTTGCCTTTTGCCATGGCTGACTCCTGACCTGGATTTGAAGCTGCAGACTTTGAAGAAAAGGGTTGACGCAAAATTGGGTGGTGCCCATGACGCGGATCGAACGCGTGACCTCTCCCTTACCAAGGGAGTGCTCTACCACTGAGCCACATGGGCATTGCCCCTGGCCGACCCGGCGAGGAACCGGCCAATGGCACGAAACCTTGGAGCGGGTGAAGGGAATCGAACCCTCGTCGTAAGCTTGGAAGGCTTCTGCTCTACCATTGAGCTACACCCGCTTTGGATGCAACATCCAGATGCTTACACCCGTTCCTGCAATCCTCCGGCACCAAAAAACCGGGCAGAGCCTATCTTGCGTCGCTCGGCTCGCAGCCCGGGTCAGTACGGATGACCTGCTACTACTCTGGTGGAGGGAGTTGGATTCGAACCAACGTAGGCGCAAGGCCAACAGATTTACAGTCTGCCCCCTTTAACCACTCGGGCATCCCTCCAAAAGAGAATTGAGGATTTTGCGGGTTTTTTTACTTGCTGTCAAATCGACCCGGCATCGCAGGGCAACGGCCGCCTGCCTGCGGCCATTCCCGCCCGGTCAGGCCGGGCCGAAGCAGTCCTGAAGGGCCTTGCCGGCGACGTCCTGCGCCAACGCCAGCATGAGCAGGATGCGCGCTTTTTGTGGGCTGAGGTCGTAGGCGGCCACAAAGCCCAGCCGCGCATCGTCGACTTCGCCGTTGGGCAGCACCAATCCGCTGCCGGTGCCCGAGGCGCGCACGATGGCCACGCCGGCCTGGCTGGCGCGGGCCAGCGCGGCGATCACCGCCTGGCTGGCATTGCCCGCGCCGAAGCCAGCCAGCACGATGCCGCGCGCACCGCGCTGCACCAGCCAATCGATCATGGCCGGGTCCTGCCCCACGTGGGCGCAGACGATATCCACCCGTGGCAGCGCGTCCGCCGCAGGCAGGTGCGCGGCAAAACGGCCACGCAAGCCGTCTGCGGCAGGCGCGGCGTGGAGGATGACGCTGCCGGCTGCAACCTCGCCCAGCGCGCCGCCGTTGGGCGAGGCGAAGGCGCACACGCCATGGGCGTTGATTTTGCGCATGCCGCGGGCGCCATGGATCTGGCCGTTCATCACCGCCACCGGGCCCCAACCGGCCGTGGCGCCGCTGGCCGCCACGGCGATCGCGTCCACCAGGTTGGCCGGCCCGTCGGCGCCCGGTGCCCCGCCCGGGCGCATGGCGCCGGTCAGCACCACCGGCAACCGCGCCTTGCACGCCAGATGGAGAAACCAGGCCGTTTCTTCCAGGGTGTCGGTGCCGTGGGTGATGACCACGCCGTCGGCCTGGCCCGCAGCGGCGATTTCGCCGATGCGCCGCGCCAGCGCAAGCCAGATTTCGGCAGTCATGTCCTGGCTGCCGATCGCAGCGACGGCTTCAGCCTGCAGCCGGGCCAGGCACTGCGCGGCAGGGACGGCGGCAAGCAACGCCTCGACCCCCACGGCGCCGGCGCGGTAGGCCAGGCCGCTACCCGGCTCTTGTACGCCGGCAATCGTGCCGCCGGTGGCCAGCACGGCGATACGCGGCAGGGCGGCCGCCCGCTCAGCCGTCCAGGACATGGGCCAACCCCTGGCGTTCGAGCAGGGCGTTCAGGTGGTCCCAGCCGTGGAAGTCGATGATGATCTGGCCGCGATCCTTGGCGCCGGCCTTGATTGCCACGCGCGTGCCGAGATGGTCGGACAAGGCTTCTTCCAGGCGGGCGAGGTCGCGGCTGGCGGCGCTTTTCTTGCGTACCGGGGTCGCCGGCGATTGCACCTGGCGCGCGGCGCGCGTGACCAGCTTTTCAGTCTCGCGCACCGACAACCGCTTGGCGACGATTTCGTTGGCCAGCTGGATTTGCGTGGCGCCGTCGACGGCCAGCAGTGCCCGCGCATGGCCCATGTCGATGTCGCCGGCAAGCAGCATGGTCTGCACGGGCTGGGCCAGGTTCAACAGCCGCAGCAGGTTGCTCGTGGCCGAGCGGGACCGGCCGATGGCCTGCGCGGCCTGCTCATGGGTCAGGCCGAACTCGTCGAGCAGCCGGCGCACGCCTTGGGCTTCTTCCAGGGGATTGAGGTCCTCGCGCTGGATGTTTTCGATCAGCGCCATGACGGCGGCGTTCTCATCCGGGACCTCGCGCACCAGCACCGGCACTTCCTTCAGGCCCGCGAGCTTGGCCGCGCGAAACCGCCGCTCGCCGGCGATGATTTCGTATTGCCCTTGCGCGTCGCCGCCCAAGGGCCGCACCAGGATGGGCTGCATGATGCCCTGGGTGCGGATGGATTCGGCCAGCTCGTTGAGCGCGCCTTCGTCCATGCGCGTGCGCGGCTGGTATTTGCCGGCGCGCAGCTTGTCCACCGGCAGCGTCGCGGCCGGCCCCTGGGTGGCGGCAGGCGTGCCGTCCAACGCCGCCAGTGCCGGCCCGTCGGCGCCCAGCAGGGCGTCCAGGCCGCGTCCGAGTCCTTTGGGTTTCTTGGTTGCCATGATCGAAGTTCCTTTGTCGATTTGCGAGGCGTCGTTGCGCCGGCAGCGCCGTCGATGCGGCTGGCCCGCCTAGCCGGCTGGCGAGCGGTACCAATAGCGATAACAGTCCGTAAAACCCAGCCGGGCGTACAGGCTCCGGGCGGCGACGTTGCCCGATTCGACCTGCAAATACGCCTGCGTGGCCCCGTGTTCGGCTGCGCAGGCCATGAGCCGGTTCATCAGCGCCGTGGCGATGCCACGCCGGCGAAAGTCCGGATGCGTACTGACGTCGAATAGGCCCACCAAGTCGCCGTCGAAGGCAGCCAATGCCGTGCCGACGCACGCATCGCCGCGGTACGCCACAAGCGGCAGCGTCTTCACGGCAAGGGCTTGCAGGCGCCGTGCGTGCTCAGCCACGTGTTCGGCAGACTTGCCCCGCAGCACGCCAACTTCGGCCGCAAAGCGAGGCAGGGGCAAGTTTTCGACGAACCGCAGCGCCTCGGCCGCTGGCGCGCCGGCCACGGGCTCGCGCACCGGCGCGGACATGACGAAGGTTTCGTCGTAGGCCGCAAAGCCGCGCGCGGCAAGCGCATCATCCAGCCCGGGATCCGGACAGATCTCAGTCAGCCGGAAGACCAAGGGCATGCCGCGGCTTGCATAGACCTGGCGGGCGAATGCCAGGCGATCGTCCAACGCCCCGGCCGGCGGCGCGACGACGTTGACGCTGCGCGCGCGCTTGGACGGCGACGCGGCCCAGCGCAACAGCCACCCGTCGTAGAGCTGCTGCTCGCGCACCGCCGTCGCATTCAGGGCAGCCTCTTCGATACGCACCAGGCGCGCACCGGCGCTGCCCAGCACAACATCGTCGCGCATTCGGTTGGCAAGGACATGCATGGCCGATGACGGATCGATCAGGATGCCGCGCGCATATGCTTGACCCGTTCGATCATCTCGGCGCCGAAGGCGATGTAGGCTTGCGCACCACGCGAGTTGCGGTCATAGACCACGCCGGGCATGCCGTAGCTGGGCGCTTCGGCCAGGCGCACGTTGCGTGGCACGACGGCCTTGAACACCTTATCACCGAAGTGGGCCTCGAGCTGCGCGGAAACCTGCTGCTGCAGCGTCATGCGCGGGTCGTACATCACCCGCAGCAGGCCGATGATGCGCAGCTCCGGGTTGATATTGCGGTGCACGCGCTTGATGGTGTTGACCAGGTCGGACAGCCCTTCGAGCGCGAAGTACTCGCATTGCATCGGAATGATGACGCCGTGCGCCGCGGCCAGGCCATTGAGCGTGAGCAGCGACAGCGTCGGCGGGCAATCGATGAGGACGAAGTCGTAGTCGCCGGCCACGGCCTGCAAGGCGGCCTTGAGCTGGCGCTCGCGTTCCTGCATATCGACCAGGTCGATCTCCGCGCCGGCCAGTTCGCGGTTGGCCGGCAACACGTCGTAGCCGCCAGACTCCGACCGCACGCGGGTCTGCGCGATGGTGGCTTCGCCGATCAGCACCTGGTAAAGATTGGTCTGCAGCTTGCTCTTGTCGATGCCGCTGCCCATGGTGGCATTGCCTTGGGGATCCAGGTCCACCAGCAGGACGCGCTGGCCCTGGGTGGCCAGGCCGGCAGCCAGGTTGATCGCAGTCGTGGTCTTGCCTACGCCGCCTTTTTGATTGGCGATGCAGAAAACGTGGGCCGTGCTTGCGGGCGGGTTGGTCGTCATGGGCTTCCTTTCCGGCACATCCAGATCAGGCATCGTTGCGCCTGCAGTTCGGGCACATCCAGCGGCTGCACGCGCTGCACCTGCCAGGGTTGCCCGTCATGCAAGGCGCGGATTTCGTCTTCGGGGTGCCGGCCTTTCATGGCCAGCAGCGTACCACCCGGGCGCACATGGCGGCCGGCCAGGGCGGCGAAATCTTCCAGGCATGCAAACGCACGGGAAATCACCACGTCGCATCCGGCGGGATCGAGCGTTTCCACCCGCGCATGGCGCGCCGACAAATTTGGCAGGTGCAGCACCGCGGCCATTTGGTTGACGAAGGCCGTTTTTTTCTCGACCGCGTCCACGCAGCAGACCTGCCAATCCGGGCGGGCGATGGCCAGCACCACGCCGGGCAATCCGGCGCCGGAACCGACGTCCATCAGGCGCGGCGCGGCGACCTCGCTTAGGAATCGCGCCAGCGGCGCGAGCACGGCCAAGCTGTCGAACAGATGCTGCACCAGCATCTGGTCAGGATCACGCAAGGCCGTCAGGTTATAGGTACGATTCCAGCGCTGTAGCTGTGCCAAGTAATCGAGCAGCTGCGCTTGTCGCTCGACCGGCAAGCCTGCACCGAGCGCCTGGCAGGCGGCTGCCAGCCGCTGCGCGGCAGCGTCGCGGTCCCAAGGCGCGGAGGCAGGCACGGCCTTGCGCATGACAAAGGCGTCGGCCTTGGCGCTGCGCGCCTTCCCCCGTGGGGGAAAGCCGCCCTTGGGACGGCTTGCCAGGCTCATGCGGCGCGCCGGCGCGTGCCGTAGTGCAGGCGCTTGAGGTGGATGAGCAGCAGAGAAATCGCCGCAGGGGTGACGCCCGAGATGCGGGCGGCCTGGCCAATGGTTTCCGGCCGGGCAGCCTTGAGCTTTTGACGCACTTCGAACGACAGGCTGGTGATGGCGTCGTAGTCGATGTCGTCAGGGATGCGCTGGTTTTCGTGCGCGGCGTGCTTGCGGACCTCGTCCTGCTGGCGGGCGATGTAGCCGGCATACTTGACCTGGATTTCGACCTGCTCGGCCAGTTCGCCTTCGGGTAGGCCCGGTCCTGCAAGCAACTCGCCGTCGCCATTGCGAGCCTGCATCAGCTGGCGGTACGTCACGTTGGGCCGCCTGAGCAAATCTGTAAGTGAGTACTCACGTTCAATGGGTTGGCCGAGCAGTTCTTGCGCGGCGTGCGCAGGCAGGATGCGGGGATTGACCCAGGTCGAGCGTAGCCGCTCGATCTCCGCGGCAATCGCGTCGCGCTTGCGGTTGAACGCGTCCCAGCGGGCGTCGCTGACGATGCCCAAGCGGCGCCCGTGCTCGGTCAGACGCATGTCGGCATTGTCTTCCCGCAGGCTCAGGCGATATTCGGCCCGCGACGTAAACATCCGGTACGGCTCCGTGACGCCGCGGGTGACCAAGTCGTCGACCAGCACGCCCAGGTAGGCTTCGTCACGCCGCGGCGTCCAGGGTTCTTTACCTTGGACCTGCAGCGCCGCATTCACGCCAGCCAACAGGCCTTGCGCGGCGGCTTCCTCGTAGCCGGTCGTGCCGTTGATCTGGCCAGCAAAGAACAGGCCCTGGATCGCACGCGTCTCCAGGGAGGTCTTGAGCGCCCGCGGATCGAAGTAGTCGTACTCGATGGCGTAGCCCGGGCGCAGGATGTGGGCGTTCTCCAGGCCGGGCAGGGAACGGATGAGTGCCAGCTGCACGTCAAAGGGCAGGCTGGTCGAAACGCCGTTCGGATAGATTTCGTTAGTATCCAGGCCTTCGGGCTCAAGGAAGACTTGGTGCGACGTCTTGTCGGCGAAGCGCTGGATCTTGTCCTCGATGGACGGACAATACCGGGGACCGACCCCTTCGATGATCCCGCTGTACAAAGGCGAGCGGTCCAAGCCGCCGCGAATGATGTCGTGGGTACGCTCGTTGGTGTGCGTGATCCAGCAAGGTAGCTGCCGCGGGTGCATGGCGGCATTGCCCATGAAGGAAAAAACGGGCACGGGGTCCAGGTCGCCGGGCTGTTCTTCCAGCACCGAGAAATCAATGGTGCGCGCATCCAGCCGTGGCGGCGTGCCGGTCTTGAGTCGCCCTTGTGGCAATTGCAATTCGCGCAGCCGCTGGCCAAGCGTAATGGCAGGCGGGTCGCCTGCGCGGCCCGCTGCGTAGTTCTGCAAGCCGACGTGGATGAGTCCGTTGAGAAAAGTCCCGGTCGTCAGTACGACGGCGCGCGAGCGGAAGCGTATGCCCAGCTGGGTGACGGCACCCACGACGCGATCGCCTTCGATCATCAGGTCGTCGACCGCCTGTTGGAAAAGCCATAGATTGGGCTGGTTCTCCAGGCGACGGCGGATCGCTTGGCGGTACAGCACACGGTCGGCCTGGGCTCGGGTCGCCCGTACCGCCGGACCTTTGGATCGGTTCAGGATGCGGAACTGAATCCCTGCTTCGTCCGTGGCCAGGGCCATAGCGCCGTCCAACGCATCGATTTCCTTGACCAAGTGTCCCTTGCCTATGCCGCCGATGGACGGATTGCAGGACATTTGGCCGAGCGTCTCCAAGCTGTGCGTCAGCAACAGTGTCTTGCTGCCGGCGCGGGCTGCGGCAAGCGCAGCTTCAGTGCCGGCATGGCCGCCACCGACGACGATGACGTCGAACTCGCTCGGAAAATCCATGGTTGGGTAAATGTGGACGGTGCAGAAAGAATCATTATAGTCCGCGGGGATAGCGGTGTTCCACGTGAAACAAGACCCGCCAGAGCGCTTCGCCATGCTGATCGACGTTCCGCGCCGCACGGCACGGCCCGTGCTGGATACGCCAGAATCTCAGATGATTGCGCAGCAAGGTCATCTCGATTTGCATTAGTCCTCCGGCCGGCGGCTGGCAGCGAAAGCTGTTCTGACATTCACTCAGCCAAGTCTTGACGCCGCATGGATTCGCAGTCCCGCTGCTCAACTCGTTCCACGCCACCGAGGCATGTACGGTGCAGCGTTCTACAACGCAGGAGACGACAACCACCCTGTGGAACGTGGCAGCATACATGCATTGAATTCAATGACAAGGCAGCTTTGACGACGATCGCCCACCTGTAGGTGCAGTCGGCTTCGTTGTGGGCGATTGACACGTTCAACCGGCACGCTTCCCCGAAACAAAATTGTCGGTCGGAACGGACTAGTTGATGCAGTGGCGGTGGTGTGCGGCGCGATGACGCCCATATCTGACGACACAAGACGCAAGCAGGAGCGCTGGCGCGCGCGCACTGACGCAGGCTGCCCGGTGAAACGGGTGCGGAGTCGTGACAACCGGCCGGGTTGGTGCCTGAGCGGAACCACGTGCATCGTGATTCCAGGTTGTTCCACGTGAAACATCACCCGACCGTCGTTTGTGTAAGACGATCACAACACAGGCTTTGCCGCAGCTCTTTACCAATGAGTATGTCCTTCAACGGCACCGTCACCGGTCCCTGCAATATCGCCGTGTGCCGACCAAGATTTGACTGCTTACCCAAGTCATGACGAATGACCACGCTGTGCCCTCCGCCTGACCACTTACGTCATCTCACGCGCCCGACGATCACGCGTGCGCGCGTGGAATCATCGACCGTCGGATTGTCGACGCGCGATCTTCCGGGATTCGCCACTCGTTGGACCTTCATCTCACAACGGGATCCGGAAATACCGCGCATCCTCTCGCCGATTTCAGTGCCCCTGCGCTCGGGACCAAGCGCCCAGAACCGCCACCTACTGAAACTCAACGTGTAGCATCCCTACCAAGCGGTTGAAGTGCGCGAACGCGACCACCTTATCACACCCGAACACACCTTCCCGCAACATCCGTCGCTCGCGTTCGTAGCCGCTTCGTACCAAGACGTTCTACGTTCATCTTCTTGAGGCATCGACCGTCATAGCCTCGCCCGGTGTTCGTCTTCACGACGCCTGTGGGTTACAGGATTCAACCCGCACGAATGCAGTCGCCGGCAAGAGACATTGCTCGTCGTTGCGCCTGCCAACATGGACACCGTGTTCAACAACAAGGCCTGTCAGGCGTTGCCTGCCTACCGGGTTCGGCTAAGCCCGGATCCGTCCCCTCACGACAAACTGTCCCACTAAACTGGACCGTGACACGATCCTGTCGCACGCTTGCAGCCGGCATCGGTGCGGAGCGACGGCGCAGCTCCCCATTCTCAACTTCTCATGGACAAGCGGTCCAAGCGCACCGATTCCCTCGTCCGAAGGGGCAAGAAGAATCACCGCCTGCTACGCAAGTACGCGCATACGGCGCCCATTTATGCTGCACTGCAGCATAGCGGTACCAAAAAACAACGCCCTGCCGCACGGGCAGGGCGCTGCAAAGCCGGCCACGGCCGGCTCCTTGAATCGAGCGCTTAAAGCGGCCGGATGTCCGCAGCTTGCGGCCCCTTCGGCCCTTCCTTGACTTCGTACTCGACCTGTTGCCCTTCGTTCAGGCTGCGATAACCGCGACCCTGAATGGCGGAAAAGTGGGCGAACACGTCCGCGCCGCCAGCATCCGGCGTAATGAAGCCGAAACCTTTTTCAGCGTTGAACCATTTGACTTTGCCCGTTTGAGCCATGATGTCGTGCGTCCTATAAAAACACAAAGTGCCAGTGAATCAAGAACGCTTACTCGAACGGCGGATTCAACGCGGACGCCGAAGCATCTGGTAAAGCCCGGCCATCGCGATACCGCAGATCACGGCGGCGGCGACCCGCGGCGCAATACTTGATTTTCACTGCGCTGGGCAGCATACCCACGCCCCGTCGCGAAATCCTATTCAGGTTTACCCGTATGGCGGCAGGAAAAATCCCTGCAGTTATTTCCAAATAATCGCGACCGGCTGCGTATGATTGCGCACGATATCCCTTTCCTTAATCCCGCAGTGGCATCAAACCATGATCGTTTCCAAATTGCCCGACGTCGGCACGACCATTTTCACCGTCATGAGCCGCCTGGCGGTCGAAACAGGCGCCATCAACCTGGGCCAGGGTTTTCCGGACTTCGACCCTGACCCCAAGCTATTGCAATTGGTCGCCCGTGCCATGGAAAACGGCCATAACCAATATCCCGCCATGGCAGGTGTTCCGGCCTTGCGCCAGGCGATAGCCGACAAAGTCCACGCGCTCTACGGCCGCCGCTATGACCCGGAAACCGAAGTCACCGTCACCAGCGGGGCGACCGAGGCCCTGATGGCCACGATTTTGTGCGCCGTGCAGCCTGGCGACGAAGTCATCGTCATCGAACCCTGCTATGACTCCTACGTTCCGGCGATCCGGCTGGCCGGCGGCCGCGCCGTGCCAGTGCCCATGCGCGCGCCTACTGCCGACGACCCTTACTACCGCGTCGACTGGCAGCGCATTGCCGACGCGATCGGTCCGCGCACCCGCCTGCTGATGCTGAACTTTCCCCACAATCCGACCGGCGCCGTGCTCGATGACGCCGACCTGGATGCGCTCGAAACCATCGTACGCAATACCGGCGTGCTACTGGCCGCCGACGAGGTATACGAGCACATCGTCTTCGACGGCCGCAGCCATGCCAGCTTGGCGCGCCGCCCGATACTGGCCGAACGTGCCTTCGTCATTTCATCGTTCGGCAAGACGTATCACGCAACCGGCTGGAAGGTGGGCTATTGCTGCGCGCCCGCGGCGTTGACCTGGGAGCTGCGCAAGGTGCACCAGTTCATGGTGTTTACCGTACCGTCACCGATGCAACACGCGCTTGCGGACTACATGCAGGACCCCGCAACCTATCTGGGATTGCCCGACTTCTACCAGGCCAAGCGCGACCAGCTCGCACAAGGACTTGCTTCCACCCGCCTGAAACCGCTGCCGACGCCGGCCACCTTTTTCATGCTGGCTGACTACAGCGAAATCTCCGATGCGCCGGAAGCTGAGTTCGCCAAATGGCTGACCTTGGAACATGGCGTGGCGGCGATTCCTGTGTCCGCCCTCTACCTGGATCCCCAAGCGCCGTCCTCCAACCACCGGCTGACCAGGTTGTGCTTTGCCAAGAAGAAGGAAACGCTAGACGCTGCCCTGGAAAAACTGGCGCGGGTCTAGCGTCGAGTCGTTCCTGGAAGTGGCATTTTTCCTGCCTTGGGGGCCAGGTCCCCCATACTGGGGGTGGGAACAATAGGTTTTATCTACAAGGCTTGTATATATAAAGACTGGTGACTAAGATGCCCTGTGGATAACTTGCGAATCGCAAAAAACCGTTGCGGGCCAAAAGCTTAGGAAATTTTTCCGCTGTGTAGAAACGCTGTTTGGCTGGTATCCGGAATCTGGACAAGTTTTGCGGCAGGCACCAAACGCTTGGTTCTCCAGAATCCATCCACACGCTGTGCACAGTGGGCTTCCTAGGGGCTATCCACAGGCCTCGGTCCGTAAGCGACCCCAGTTACGCCATGCAACGTCCGGCTGCATGTCGGGCGCTGCCCGCGTAGTACAGTAGCCATAGTGCCGCCGTGCGGCGACATGGATGAACGGTTGGCAGACATGATTTCCCGGAAGTGGCAGACAGTTGCCTTGGCGATCACCTTGGCTGCGATAAGCGGGCAGGCGGCCGCGCACGGCTGGAAACCTCATCACCACCGGGGATGGCGCCATCATGGACATTCCAGCGGGGTTTGGATAGGCCTGGGCGTGGGCGCTTTGGTAGGGACGGGGTTTGCCCTGGCAGTGGGTAGCGGCTCGCGCCATGGATACGGGGGCTCCGTGCTGTATACGGCAGCCCCACGCTACTACCCGTCGAATGCGTGGACAGCAGTGCCGCCTGCTACCGCACCGGCGCAGGCGAATGCTTTGCCCGAGGCCGCGTATGGGCAGCCGCCAGTCGACGCCTCTGCCCAGCCGTTCGATGTAACCGCGCGACCCGCGAGCGGGCAGCACACTGCGCAGCAGTCTGCCGACAAGCAGGAATGCCGCCGACAGGCGATGAATCACAGCGGTTTCGACCCGGCAAACGCCACCCGGTGGACCACGTCTGTGGCGACCGAATCGTATGCGCGTGCGTTCGGTACATGCCTGCGTGAACGCGGCTACGAAGTGTACTGAGGCGACAAGCCATAGCGAATGGCCACGCGTGGCGCTAAGCTGGTTGGCCTATTTGCACGCCCAACGCCTGCAACTGGTTGCGTGCGCCTTCCAAGAAAGCGATGGCAGGCGGTGTATCGGCATGAAAGCAGATCGAGCTGGGCTGCAGTGCGACGTCCTTGCCTTCGACGCTGCGCACCACGCCTTCAGTGGCCATGCGGATCACTCGTTCGACCACGGCAGCCGGATCGACGATCATGGAATCGGCGCGCCGTCGGTCGACCAGCATGCCATTGTCATGATAGGCACGATCCGAAAACGCTTCGCGCACAAAGGGCACGCCGATTCGTTGCGCCGTTTCTTCCATGATCGAAAACGGAAAGCCATACAGCGGCAGGCCTTCGCGGTACTCGGCCACGGCCTCGACTAGCGCCTCGGCGATCTGCTTGTCGCGACCGGCGCGGTTGTAAAGCGCGCCGTGGCATTTGACGTGACTCAACGTCATGCCTTCCATGCGCAGGAAGGCGTCGAGCGCGCCAATCTGGTATTGGATAATCGCCTTGAGTTCGTCCCTGGCGATATCCATGTAGCGCAGGCCGAATCCAGCACGGTCGGGATAGGACGGGTGGGCGCCGACCCGACAACCCGCGGCCTTGGCCGCCGCTACGTAGCGCTTGATGAGGTAGGGATCGCCTGCATGGAATCCGCAGGCCAGGTTGATCGATGATACCAGTCGCATGATGCGCTCGGCCTGCACGGGGGGATCCATGCTGTCGATGGAGCCGCCACGTTCCAAATCAGCCCGCCAGATCTGGTTGGGGCTGGCCCACACGCCGTAGCCCTCGCCGATGTCGGCGTTGAAGTCAATGGTACGTGGCGGAATGGTCATGCGAAGCTCCTAGGTTATTGGCGGCTATCGGCTTGCACCTGCCTGTCCAGAAACGTCAACAGCAGCGACTCAAAGACTTTGGGCTGCTCAATGTTGGAAATATGGGCCGCGTCCTCTATGATCGCCAGTTGCGCGGCAGGCAGTGCCCTGGCAATGACTTCGGATCCCGCCACTGGCGTGCTCGGGTCCTGGCGTCCTGCGATCACCAAGGCAGGCACCTGCACGCGTGGCAGGCTGGCGGTGAGGTCCAGCTTCATCAAGGCCTTGCAGCACTCGATGTAGCCGGCCACCGACGTGCGGCGTATCAACTTGCGTACCCAATCGAGCGTGTCGGAATTTGCCGCGCGAAAGGCGTCGGTAAACCATCGCGTCACCGTCGGCTCGACCAGCGGTTCAATGCCTTGCGGTCCGCTGGCTGCGTCGATCCGGCTTTGCCACATTGGCATGGCTTGCGGTCCGTAGGCGCTCAGCGTGTTGGCCAACACTAGGCTGCGCACCCGGTGCGGATGCCGGATCGCGAGCTGCTGCCCGATCATGCCGCCCATGGAGAGCCCAACGAAGTGCACGCTATCGATGTCCAGCTGCGTCAAGATGGCATCGACGTCGTCAGCCAGGTCGGCCAGGGTAAATGACGAGGCGGGTGCGCCGGTACCACCGTGGCCGCGGGTGTCGTAGCGAATGACGCGATAACGGGCTGCGAGGGCGGCCAGTTGCGGTTGCCACATGTCCACGTCGAGCATCAGCGAATGGCTAAGCATGACGGCCGGTCCACCGTTTTGGCCGTCGACCTCGACGCGGCAGGCAATGCCGTTGGCGTCTATATGCATGTTCCGTTCCTCCTAGCGTGCCATTTGTGCAGGCAGGTATGTGGCGATTCCCGGAAAAGCCGTCAGCGCGAGGACGGCGAGCACCAATCCTGCAAAAAAGGGCAACGCGGCGCGGGCTACCCGGAACATTCCATGTCGCGTCAGGCCCTGGATGACGAAAAGATTGAAGCCGACTGGGGGTGTGATCGACGACATTTCCACCACTATCACGAGGTAAATGCCGAACCAGATCAGGTCGATGCCCGCTTGCTGCACCATGGGCAGGATGATGGAGGTGGTTAGTACGACAATGGAGATGCCATCCAGGAAGCAGCCGAGCAGGACGAAGAAGATAGTCAGCGCTAGGATTAATTCATACTGCGACAGGCCAAGCGACCCTATCCAAGTGGCCAGGCTGCTTGGGATGCCGGCAAAGCCCATGGCCACTGTCAGGAACGCCGACCCCAGCAGGATGAATGCAATCATGCACGACGTGCGCATGGCCGCCATCACCCCGTCCACGAAGCTCGACCAGTTCAGCGTTCCCGTCCGCCACGACATCAGCAGCGCCAGCGCCACACCTATGGCTGCGGCGTCGGTGGGCGAGGCCAGGCCAAGGTAGATAGCGCCGACCACGCCGACGATAAGTAGCAACAGCGGAAACAGCCTGCGGCTGTGGTGCAGTTTCTCCCGGAGCGTGGTGGGCGGGTCGTCCGGCGGCATCTTGGCGCGGTTCAACGTGGCCCAGACCATGATGTAGCCCATGAATATCGCCGCTACGAGCAGGCCCGGCAGGATGCCGGCGATGAACAGGTGAATCACCGACTGCCCGCTGGATATGCCATAGACGATCAAGATGATGGATGGAGGGATCAACAGGCCCAATGTTCCCGAACCAGCCAGGCTGCCCATGGCCAGGACCTCGTCGTAGCCGCGCTTGCGCAGTTCCGGCAGAGCGATCTTGCCCACGGTGGCTGCGGTGGCGGCCGATGATCCCGACACCGCCGCGAACAAGCCGCAGCCGACCACGTTGATGTGCAGCAGCCGGCCAGGCAAGCGGTTGAGCCATGGTGCAAGGCCAGTGAACAAGTCGTCTGATAGCCGCGAGCGCATCAAGATTTCGCCCATCCAAATGAATAGTGGCAGCGCGGCGAGCTCCCAGGAATAGCTTGCACCCCAGAAGGTGGAAGCCATGACCTGGCCCGGCGAAGCGCTGCTGTAGAGCAGCATGGCCATGACGCCGACCCCGGCTAGCGACAGGGCAATCCACAGGCCGCTGGCCAACAGCGTAAACATTGCTGCCAGCAGCAATAAAGAGAGAAGGATGTCGATCATGATAGGTGCCTGTCAGTCGGGCTGGCGGGTACGCATGACGCGAACGCCGTGCCGTGGGCGTTCGCGCCATCAGAAGAGTCGCACGCGCACGCTATCCACCCTGTAGCAGCTCCTCGCCCACCTCTTTGTCATAGACGGGTCGCCTGCCCCGCCATACCGCGCAGAAGGAATCGACCAAGGCGATGGTGAGGATGAGCAGTCCCAGCACCATGACCGACTGCGGGATGGCCAGGGGAATGGCCAGCATGCCCGGCAGCGTGTCGCCGAACTCGATGGACTCCATGACCAAGATGACCGCATAAACAGTGGCCGTGCTCGCCATCAAGGTTGCGACGCCGCAGCACCAGAGCTCGAAGCCCTTGCGCCAGCGCGCCGGCAGGCGCGTCAGCAACAGTTGCACCCGGATGTGGTCCCCGGTAGCCAGCGTGTGAGCCATGGCCAGAAAGGTGGCAGCGGAAAGGAAGAAACCCGCAATGTCGGCGTAGGCAGGAATGACGATGCCGATTTGCCAGCCGGCGACGGCAAGCAGGATCCGGTCGACGGCGTTCCCGAGTACTTGCGCCGTCACGATTACGCAGATGGCGACCAGGCAGCACGCTGCCAAACGCCCGCTCCACAGGTACAGGGCATCAAGCAGGCGGCGCAGTGACGTGGCGCCGCCGTCGCGCGCGCTGCTTGTCACGGGCGTCCACCGATCGCCTTGCGGTAGGCTTCGACCACGGCCTTGCCGTCGGCGTCGGCCTTTTCGAGCCAATCAACGGTCAATTGTTCGCCGACCTTTTTGAATCCGGCGACGAGCTCATCAGAGGGAGTGATGCCCTTCATGCCGCCCTTGACCAGCAGGTCGACCCCTTCCTTGGTATCGATTTCACTCATTTCCCAGCCACGCTGCTCGGCCTTGGCCGCCGCTTGCAGGACGGCAGCCTGCACATCCTTGTCCAGGCGCTGGAAGATGCGCTCGTTGACGACCACGACGTTCTTGGGCAGCCAGGCCTGCACATGGTAGAAGTGTGTGCTCCAGTCCCAAGCCTTGTTCTGGGCGCCGCCAGAGGGCGACGTCATCATGGCATCGATGCGGCCGGTGATGAAGGCCGTGGCCATTTCGGTTGCCTCGGTCTGGGTCGGTACCATGCCCAGCAGCGTGGCCATGCGCTCGGTTACCGTGTTGTAGGTGCGAAAGCGCAGGCCTTGCAGCTGCTTGACGTTGGTGATTTCGCGCTTGGTGTACAGCCCCTGGGGCGGCCATGGCACCGAGAACAGCACGCGCAAGCCTTGCTTCGCCAGGTGTTGTTCGATGAACGGCTTTTGCGCATCCCACAGCGCCTTGGCCTCGTCGTAGGACGATGCAAAGAACGGCACGGCGTCGAGCTCGTAGATGGGGTGCTCGTTGGCCAGGCGGGCCACCAAGAATTCGCCGATGGGGATCTGGCGGCTGCGCACGGCGTTCTTGATCTCGGGATGGCGGATCAGGGACTGTCCGCTGTGAACCCTGATTTCCAGCTTCTTATCCGTGAGTTGCCCGACGTCGTCGGCAAATTGCCGGATATTGCGGGTGTGAAACTCGAAATCGGGATAAGGCGTGGCCATGTCCCAGGTTTCGGCAGCGGCGGGGCCGCTGACCAGCATGGCGCAGGCCAGGGCGGACAGGAGGTTGCGCATCAGGAATTCCCCTTGATGAAAGATAAGTCGGGCAGCGGGCGCAGCTCGCCGTCCGCGCGAAGTAACGCATTGATTCTATAGATGGGCCATTCCTGAATACATATGCTTTTTTATCCTTGTTGCATAACATTCAGTTAAACATCAGCTGGTTCGGCCAGCACCGAGCCCGGCCGCTCCACGTCGGCCAGCAGCGACAACAGCTCCTTACCCATCATGGAAAGCGGGTGAAAGCGCGAGTACACCGCGCAAACGGTGATAGCCGTGCGGGGGTCCAGGGGGCGCGTGATGATTTCCGGCCACCTGCGGCCCGTGACTGACAGCCCGTCGACGATGGCGATGCCGGATCCGGACTGGACCAGGGCGCAGGCGGTGTGCGTATGGTGGACCTCGATCGCCGGCTTGATCTCCTGCCCTTCGCGGCGAAAGGCCGAGGCCAGAAGGATGCCTAGCGGCGTGTCGGCGCCGTAGCCGATCAGCCGCTCGCCGACAATGTCGGTCACCCTCAAGGCTGGTCGGTCCGACAGGGGATGGCTGGCTGGGAGGGCCACCATCATGCGGCTCTGGTAAAGCGGCCGGCATTCCAAGTTGGGATGCTCCAAGGGCTGGATGCTCACGCCCATTTCGAACTGCTGCGTTAACAGCGTATCGATCATTTCGGACACATTTTGGGTATCCAAGTGGATGCGCACCTCTGGGTACCGGTCGCCCAGCAGGGCCAGCGCCCGGGGCAACAGGGTCTGGCTTAGGCTCGGGCTGCAGCAGATGCGTAGTGTCGCGGAGCGCTTTTCCAGCAGGTCATCGACCGTATCGTTGACGCGCTGCACGCCCCGGTAAACCGCTTCCACCTCCTGGAACAGGCGGCGCGCCTCCGGCGTGGGGTAAAGCCGACCCTTGATGCGCTCGAACAGGGTAAAGCCCAGCTTGGCTTCGGTATAGGACAGCAGCCGGCTGACGGCAGGCTGGGACACGTGCAGCAGCTGTGAAGCTCCACTGATGGAGCCAGTGAGCATGACCGCACGAAAGACTTCGATCTGCCGCAGATTCAGGGCCATGAGGCTATTTCCTTAACGTAAGGTCATAGATGAACAATAAATTAGCATGCGTCGTTTATGCTTGCTGGCCTTACAGTGCATGCCTGTCTTTTTCACCGAGTCGTCATGCCCAAGCCGCCTGTTTCCATGCCACCCATTGACGCCGCCCGCCTATGGCAGCGCGTCGAGACTCTCGCAACGTTCACCGATCCCGATGTGCCGTGGACGCGGCGCGCGTTTAGCGAACACTTTGCCGCCGCCCGCGATTGGCTGCGCGAGCAAATGCAAGCCGCCGGCCTGGATGTGCGCTTGGATGAAGGCGGCAATCTCGTGGGCAGGCGCGCCGGGACGGCGGCCGGGGCGCGGCCCATCATTACCGGTTCGCACTGCGACACCGTGGTTGCCGGCGGCCGGTTCGACGGCATCATTGGCGTGCTCGCGGGCATCGAAGTCGCCCATGCCTTGCACGAGCAGGGCGTGGCGCTTGCCCATCCGTTCGAGGTCATCGATTTCCTGTCCGAAGAGCCTAGCGATTACGGCATTTCCTGCGTCGGCAGCCGGGCCTTCGCTGGCAAGCTCGACACCGCGATGCTGCAGGCCGCGCGCGCCGACGGCCAAACGCTGGCCCAGGCCATGGCCCAAATCGGTGCTTGCCCGCAGGCGCTGGACAGGCCGCTGCGGGTGCCGGACAGCACGGCGGCCTTCGTCGAGCTGCACATCGAGCAGGGACCCGTGCTGGAATCGCGACAGATCCCCATCGGCGTGGTGACCCACATCGTGGGGATACGCCGCGTGTCGATCACCGTTTCCGGCCAGGCCGACCACGCCGGTACCACGCCCATGGACCTGCGGCGAGATGCGCTGGTCGGTGCTGCACGCCTGATCGACGCCGCTTGCCGCCGCGCCCGCGAACTGCATACGCAGGACCGCTATGTCGTGGCCACGGTGGGGCGTATCGAAGCCAGCCCCAATATGTCCAATGCGGTGCCGGCCAAAGTGACGCTGATCCTGGAAGTACGCAGCGACGACGAGCGGGTGCTCGCCGATTTCCCGGAAAGGCTGCTGGAATCTTGCGCGGCGCAGTTGGCCGACGTGCGCGTCGAAGCGGTGTTGCGCGACCTGAGCCGATCAGGCGTCACCTCGTGCGCGCCGCTGGTCATGGATGCCATCGAGCGCAGCGCCGCCGCGCTGGGTTACGCGAGCATGCGGCTGCCCAGCGGTGCCGGGCATGATGCGGTGTACGTCGCGTACACCGGGCCCGTGGGCATGATTTTCATCCCGTGCCTGGGCGGCCGAAGCCATTGTCCGGAAGAATCGATCACGCCGGACCAGCTGCTGGACGGCACGCGCGTGTTGTACCAGACCATCGTCGATTTGGACGCGCGGCTGGCCTTGCCCTGAGCGGCTGTTCGCGTTCAACCCGGTGATGTGGGCGTGTGCAGGCGCGCGAAGGCATCAAGCGGGAACGTCAAATAGCGCCTGCCGTCGGCCTGCGGGTCGGGTAGGCGCCCGCCCTGTATGTTGACTTGCAAGGCAAGCAGCATCAGCGTGGGCGGCCGCAGGCTTGCATCGCGTTCGCGCCGCATGGCGACGTAGCGGTCGTGATCGTATCCGGCGACGTGGATGTTGGACCGCCTTTGTTCGCCCACGGTGCTTTCCCAGCGCGGCTCGCGGCCGTTGGCGCGATAGTCATGGCCTGTGAACAACCGCGTCGCGTCAGGCAATGCCAGGATGGCTTGTATGCTGTGCCAAAGCTGGGTTGCACAGCCGCCGGGAAAGTCCGCGCGCGCACTGCCCGAATCCGGCATGAACAGCGTATCGTGGATGAACGCCGCATCGCCGGCCACGTACGTCACCGACGCCGGCGTATGGCCAGGGCAAGCCATGACCCGCACGCGCAGGTCGCCGACCTCGAGCTGGTCGCCATCGTCGACGAGGCGATCCCACTGCGATCCGTCGGCCGGTAGCTCGTCCATGCCATAAACGGCTTTCCAGACGGCCTGGACTTCGACGATACGCGCGCCGATGGCCGTTGGGGTGCCGGTTTTTTCCTTCACGTAATGGGCGGCGGAAAAGTGATCCGCGTGCGGATGGGTTTCCAGTATCCAGACCGGGCGCAAGCCTTGGTCGCCGATGTACGCCAAGATCGCGTCGGCGCTGCGGGTGGCGACCGAGCCGGCGGCGTGGTCGAAATCCAGCACCGGATCGATGATGGCGCAGCAGCGCGTGCGCGGGTCGCTGACCACGTATTGGACGCTGCCCGTGACCTCGTCGTAGAAACCTTGTACGTCCGGGCGAGGCCCGCCGGGTAGGCTGGCATGGGCCATGGGAGGCGGCGCTCCGTAGGGAGCCGGGGCGATGCCGGCGATGCAAGCAGGATACGGGGGCCGTGGGGTGGTTGTCGAGACCACCGGAAGGGCTAGGACGGCCGGGCCGCAGAGCGTGTCCCGCCCGGTAGCAAGGCCAAAAGCAGCCTGGCTGCATAGCAGACGGCCAGCGCGCCCAACGCATCCCCGACGAACATTGCCCACAGCCCTTGAAGCGAGTCGGCCGGCGCGCCACGCAGGATGGTCCAGCCGTGGTGCAGCCCGGCGTTACTCGAGGCAAAAAGCACGATGCACGCGAGCAGGCCGCGGCCGCTCAGGTTTGCGAGGTTTTTTCCCAGTCGCAATGCGCGCCGCGCCGCCAGGTAAGCCAGGCAAGGCGCGCAGGTGGCCAGCAAGCCGCCAGCCAGCGAGCGCATGAAGTCATCGGGAAAGAAGTAGCCGAAACAGGCGATCCAGGAGGCTACCAGCAATCCCAGCATTCCGGGAACGCCAAAGAGCAGGGTGCAGATCAATCGCACACCGGCCGGCAAGTAGATCCAATTGATGCCGCGCACGAACTCCGAACCGGCGAAAAACCATTCGTTTGCCGCCAGGCTCGCCAGGAACAGCAAGACGGTGAGCAGCACGCACTTGCCCTGTTCTAGAATGTCCGCCATACCGGTCCTGCCGACGGCGCGCGCTGCCGCGCGCACCCTTGCCCCATGAAAGGAAAGAAACGGCCCGCTGATATTTACATCCGCTTCTTGCGCCTTGCCGAAGCATTGCGCGGCCTGCCTTCCCTGCCTTCGCTCGACCCGCTCGAAGAGCGTATCCTCGGACTGATCGCCCGCGCCTCACAGGAAGACCGGCGGCTTTCAGTGCGCGACATTATGGCTGAAAAAACGATCGGCTCTCCGGCCACGCTGCATGCACGCCTGAAAGCCATGCGGGCCAAGGGGTGGATCGCATTGGTCGATACCGAAGATGCCCGGCGCAAACAAGTGACGCTGACCCCGGCGGCGTTGGTGCATTTCGACAGGTTGTCCGAATGCCTGGTGCAGGCGGCCCGCAAGTCGTGATGGGCGCTGTCGCAGGTGCACGAACTTGCGCCTTGGACCAGCCCGGGACGGCACGCTGCCGTACCCGACGGCGGTCAGCGCGCGAATGTCAGTGAACCGAACGGCCCCGCGCTTTGCCTGAAGACGGCCTGGCCCGTGCGCCGGTCGACTACGTGCAAGGTCAGCACCGCCTGGTCGGAGAGGTTGCGCACGTGCAAGGCGACATTGGGCGCAGCATCGAACACGAATCCGTCCGGCGTTTCGCTTCCCAACTCATAGAAGTTGCTGCCGTCGTATTGCGCGATGGCCGCTCCCACCCGCACCGTGATGGGTGAATCCAGCCCCCCCGAAGACAGGCAGCCATCTAGGTAGGTGATCATGTTGCCGTACCGGCATGTCAGGGTGATCCGGTAGGGGCGTGCGGCAATCTCGGCCTGCCGGCGCGCCGGCGACAGGCCGCCCATGGCCGCGGCCAGCTTGAGGTCTGCGGCGCTGGCAAACCCTTTGGATTGTGCGTAAGCCGCTTCGGCCTCGTCCATGCTGACGACCGCGGGCATGACTGTGAAGGCCACGCCGTCACGTCGCAGCGCTGCGGCCATGGGGGCCAATTCTGCGCCGCTGCCTACCGCGACTTGGCAGGACTGGCGCTGCAAGGCGGTGTACAAGGAAGAAGCGTCGCCAAACACGCCGGAAAACCGGTCGTCGTTCGATCCGCGCCATTGCCGGTATGCTTGCGTGGCCAGCACGCCATGGCGCGCCGCGTCTGCCTGGGCTTCGGACTTGCCCTGCGGTACGGCGCCGATCGTGCATGTGCCACGCGCCTGGGCCGCCTCCATCGCCAAGGCGCCGTAGCCATCGGGCTGGCGGCGCAGCGCGTCCATGGCGTTATCGGCGGCTTGCTGCGCGGCTTGTGCTTTTTGGCGCTCGGCTTGAACCCGAAGCTGGGACTGCGCGTCGACCACGATGGATGCGCCCAGCAGCTGTTCCAGCGGCAGTACGGCTGCCCGCACCAGCTCGTCGTCCTTGGTGTTGCGCGTATAAAGGCGTGGTTCGAGCACCAAGGGCTCGCCGTTCATGCCGGCGGTGCGCGAAATGCTGATCTTATAAGCATCGAGCCGCTTGCCGTTGGCGTCCACCACCTCGATCTTGTCGCGCAGCGTTTCCTCCAGCAGCAGGGCAGGGCTGTCGTACAGCCGTTTCTTGCGCTGTTCAGGCTCCATCCGGCCTGCGGCCGGCAGCAGCGACCACTTTTGCCCGCTGTAGTCGACGCATGTCCCGTCGCCCTTCTTGCAAGGCGCTGTGCGCCACGCAAGAAGGTTGCCCATCAGATCATCCAGGTTGACGTGGCAGGTGCGATGAACCTCGCCGGAGGACTGGTATTGCCAGCGGCATTGGACGCCTGCGTCCTTGGCTGCCTGCACGGCCAGGGCATCCAAGTCTGTGCCTTTGTGCCTGGCTTTCAGCGCCTGCACCTGCCGGACATCGCCCTTGTAGACGGGCAACGCGATGGCCCGATACGCCGACGGCATGGCCAGGCGCAGCGTGCCATCGCTGCCGGCGGTCAGCTGCGGCTTGCCGTCGAGTGTGCGCACGGGCGTCTTGCCGTTGCCGACGATCACCACGTCCATGTCGAGCAACGACTGGCCATCCTTGTGCAGCCAGGCGCGCACATTGGTCAGCCTATCCTTGAACGCCTGCACCAGGGCGGGTGCGGTTTGCGCCGCCCCAAGCGCCGGGCTGGGTGCGGTAGCGACCATCCAGAAAAGGCTGGCGGCTGCCGCGGATTTGCGAATAGGAAAAAGGCAATGCAGGCTCATGGGCAGTGGCGGGTTCGTGCATCTACAGGCGCGTCCTGTCCAGGCATGTCCACTGACGCCGACAGCCCGCGCGGTGCCGGGCGATCGGACGCAAGGGCAAGGCCTGCGGGCGTGTCGCCGGATGCTTGGGAGTCAACCTTCGGAGCGCAGCTCCGAACGGATTCGGGATTCGACGGTGCGCCGGCAGGCATCGACGTGCTCGCTGGCAGCACGCTGCATCTTCTTGGCCGTGTCGTGCGTCATGCCCATCACGGGGCCGCTGGTCGTCTGCCGGACGATCGCATTGGCAAAGGCCCGGTTTTCCAAGACCGACTTGCATTCGATCTTCATCGCGTCGTCGATGCGGGCCTGGATGCGCTTTTCCCGTTCGATGGCCTGGATGCGCTGTTTTTCCGCGGCGGCAGCTTGCTGCGCCTGCAGCCGCTTGGCCTCGTTATGCTTGGCCACGCCGACGCCAAGCAAGGGACCGCCGAGCAGGGCCAGTACGATGACCAGAATGAGGTTAGGCTTTTTGTCGCGGGGTGGCCGCGTGCCGGCAGTAAATGGCCAGGATGGCGATGACCAGCCCTCCGAGAGCGGCGAGCGTGCCGTAAACGGCCAGGAGAACGATGACGGCGACGCCGGCCGCAACGGCGGTCTTTTTCAAGGAGAGCATGGCGACACAATCGTTATATTTGTTATAAATTTTATAACAATCGCGGCCGATCCGGCAATACAGGTAGACAATCAGACTACTTGCCGATGCAAAAGCTGGAGAAAATCTCGCCCAGCAAGTCGTCGCTGGAAAACTCGCCCGTAATCCGGCACAGCGCTTCGTGCGCCAGGCGCAGTTCCTCGGCAAACAAGTCCAGCACGCGGTCGTCCTGCGCCGCATGCACGGCCGCCTCGCGCAGGTGCGCGCGGGCATCCTCTAGCGCCACCATATGCCGTTCGCGCGCCAGCCATGGCGATTCGCCGCCTGGATTCCATCCGGCGATGCGCAGCAGTTCGGCGCGCAGCACGTCCAGGCCGGTCCCCTCGCGCGCCGAAATGCCCAATACGCCTTCGGGTAGCCGCGCATCGGCCGGCAACAGGTCGATCTTGTTGTAGACGGTCAGCACCGGCGCCTTGCCCGGTCGCCTCGCCGCGATCTCGGTATCCAGCGCGCCCGAGGGCTGGCGTGCGTCATGCAAGTGCAGGATGACGTCGGCGCGCGCGATTTCCTGCCAGGTGCGCGCAATTCCCAGGCTTTCCACCGTGTCGTCGGTTTCGCGCAGCCCCGCCGTGTCGACGATGTGCAGGGGCACGCCGTCCAGATGGATCTGCTGCACCACCTTGTCGCGCGTGGTACCGGCAATCGGCGTGACGATGGCCACTTCATCGCCGGCCAGGGCGTTGAGCAGGCTGGATTTGCCTACGTTGGGCTCGCCGGCCAGCACCACGTGCAGGCCTTCGCGCAGCACCACGCCTTGTCGCGCCTGGGCGATCAGTGCATCCAGGTCATCGGCAAGCGCGGCCAGTGTCCCCCGGGCTTGATACTTTTCCAGGAAGTCGATTTCTTCCTCAGGAAAGTCCAGCGTCGCTTCGACCAGCATGCGCAGATGCACGATGCGTTCGGCCAGGCCGTTGACGCGCCGGGAAAACTCGCCCGACAGCGAGGCCATGGCGCCGCGCGCGGCAGCTTCCGAAGACGCTTCGATGAGGTCGGCCACGGCCTCGGCCTGGGCCAGGTCCATGCGGTCGTTCAGGAAGGCGCGGCGCGTGAACTCGCCGGGCTCGGCCAGGCGCATGCCCAGCGCCGCGCCCGCTTCCAGGCAGCGGGCCAGTATTCGCCGCAGCACGGCCGGCCCGCCGTGGCCTTGCAGCTCCAGGACGTCCTCGCCCGTATAGGAATGCGGGGCGCGGAAATACAGGACGATGCCTTGATCCAGCACTTCGCCATCGGCCGCGCGGAAAGGCAGGTAATGCGCGTGGCGGGGCTGCAGGTCGCGGCCGAACAGCGCCCTGGCAAGCGGGGCGAGGTCGGGACCGGAGATGCGCACCACGCCTATGCCGCCGCGGCCCGGCGCGGTGGCAATGGCGGCGATGGGATCGTGATCGGACAGGGTCATAAACAAATGCGCAATACCCAAATAAGCGCGCCGTGCGCGCGAATCAACTAAGGGAATATAACGGTTGCGTGCCCGTGCGATTGGTGGTTATGTTCTTTGCGGCAGTGCAACTTGCGCAACGAATTGGGAGAAAACGATGGCACGTCGATGGCTGCGTTTACTGGGAGTGGGTGCGGCACTGGCCGCAATGCTTGGCATGGCGGGTCCTGTGGCGGCGCGGGACCTGATCGTGGCGCTCAAGACCGAGCCCAGCTCGCTCGACCCGCAGTACCATGCGCTGACCCCCAACACGCAGATTTCCCACACGCTGTTCGACGCCTTGGTGCATGCCGACGCCAAGCTGCAGCCGCGGCCGGCGCTGGCCGAATCGTGGACGGTCGACGGCAACGTGTGGACCTTCAAGCTGCGGCCGGGCGTGAAGTTTTCCGATGGCACGCCGTTGACCGCCGAGGACGTGGTCTTTACCTACGACCGCATCCCGAAAGTGCCCAACAGTCCGTCGCCGTTCACCCTGTACCTGGGTGCCGTGGAAAAGGCCGAGGCCGTGGATCCCATGACGGTGCGCATCACCACCAAGGGCCCGGCGCCGCTGCTGTTGATCAACCTGGCGCAGCTGCCCATCCTGTCGAAGAAGGCCGCCTCGGGGCCTGCGCCCGAGGGCAAGACGACCACCCAACTGAACAGCGGCGATGGGCTGGTCGGCACCGGTCCCTATAAGTTCGTTTCCTGGAAGCGCGGCGCCGAACTGGTCTTCGAGCGCAACGAACATTACTGGGGCAAGAAGCCCGATTGGGATCGCGTCATCTATCGGCCGATGTCCAACGCCGCCAGCCGCGTCGCCGCCTTGCTGGCCGGCGACGTGGACCTCATCGAGGATCCACCCACCGATGACTTGCCCAAGCTGGAGCAGAACAAGGACCTCTACATCGAGAAAACGCCGTCGGTGCGGGTGATGTACGTCGCCATGGACCAGCACGCCGAGCCCACGCCAGGCATTCCACTGGACAAGAACCCGCTCAAGGACAAGCGCGTGCGCCAGGCGCTGTCGCTGGCGATCAACCGCGACGCGATCGTCGAGCGGGTCATGGGAGGCGTGGCCCTGGCCGCAGGCAACGTCCTGCCGTACCCGATGTTCGGCTCGTCCAAGGAGCACGCCGAAGCGCCCAAGGCCGACCCGGAAAAGGCCAAGGCGCTGCTCAAGGAGGCGGGCTACCCTGACGGATTCAGCATCACGCTGGGCGCGCCGTCGGGCCGCTACGTCAACGACGCCAAGATCGCGCAAGCCGTGGCATCCATGTGGTCGCGCATCGGCGTCAAGACCAGCGTCGAGGCGCTGGCGCCGTCGGTGTTCTTCAAGAAGCGCGACGGCTATGAGTTCAGTGCCTATCTTGCCGGTTGGTCGGTGACCAGCGGCGAAATGTCCAACCCGCTGACGTCGCTGCTGATGACGCGCAATCCGGAGGTCGGCGAAGGCACCACCAACCGCGGCCGCTATTCCAACCCCGAGATGGATAAGCTGGTGCGCGAGGCTGCCAAGACCATGGATGACGACAAGCGCGCCAAGCTGCTGCAGCAGGCAAGCAACATGGCCATGGATGACTATGCGTTGCTGCCGCTGCACTTCGAGCTTTCGGTGTGGGCGATGAAGAAGGACATCCGGTACCAAGGCCGTCCTGACCAGACCACGCTGGTGCAGTACGCGACCTTGCAGAAGTAGCGCGGAGGCGGCTGCGTCGTGCTGGCAACCATTATCCGCAGGCTGCTACAGACGCTGGTCGTCCTGTTGGTGATGTCTGCGCTGGTGTTCGCGGGCATCTACCTCGTGGGTGACCCGGTGGCGATGATGGCCAGCCCCGAGGCCACCGACGCGCAGCGCGAGGCCATCCGCGCGTCGCTCGGCCTGGACAAGCCGCTGCCGGTCCAGTATTTGACGTTCCTGGGCCAGGCGGTGCAGGGCAACTTTGGCAATAGCTTCCTGACCGGCGAGCCGGCCATGCGCCTGATCATCGAGCGCATGCCGGCCACGGTCGAGCTGGCCACCGTGGCCATGTCGATATCGGTGCTGGTCGGCGTGCCGCTGGGCATCGCCGCTGGCCTGCGGCCGACTGCCCTGAGCTCGCGCGCGATCATGACCGGCTCGGTGCTGGGGTTTTCGCTGCCCAACTTCTGGGTCGGCCTGATGCTGATCATGCTGTTTGCCGTCCAGCTGGGCTGGCTGTCGGCCAGCGGCCGCGGCCAGACGGTTTCGGTGCTGGGCGTGCCGCTGAGCGTGCTGACCCTCGACGGCTGGGCGAGCCTGATCCTGCCGGCCAGCACCATTGCGCTGGCCAAGTGCGCCATGATCGTGCGGGTCACGCGCGCGGCCGCGCGTGAGTCCCTGCCCATGGATTACATCAAGTTCGCACGGGCCAAGGGCTTGTCAGAAAAGCGCGTGCTGGGCGTGCACCTGCTCAAGAACATCCTGATCCCCGTGGTGACCGTCGCGGGGCTCGAATTCGGACAGGTGATGGCCTTCGCGGTGGTGACCGAAACCGTGTTTTCCTGGCCGGGCATGGGCAAGTTGCTGATCGATTCCATCATCAACCTGGACCGTCCGGTGGTCGTGGCCTACCTGATGCTGATAGTGTTCTTCCTGGTCATGCTCAATCTGATCGTGGACATCATCTACACCGTGCTCGATCCGCGGGTTCGGCTGGAGCAGCGCGCATGAGCGCGCCTGCCGTGACGACGGCTGCAGCGGCGCCGGCGCGCGCCCAGACGCCGCTGCGCCAGTTTTTCGCCGACTTCGGCGCCAGCAAGCTGGCGCTGCTGGGCGTGGCGCTGCTCGTGCTGACGGTGGGCGCTGCGCTGTTCGCGCCCTGGATCGCCCCGCAAAACCCCTACGACATCGCGTCGCTGGACATCCTGGATTCGAAGCTGCCGCCGGGCAGCGAAAGCGGGGATGGCAGCATGACCTACTGGCTGGGTACCGACGGCCAGGCGCGCGACGTGTTCTCGGCCATTCTCTACGGCATGCGCACCAGCCTGCTCGTGGGGTCGGTTTCGGTGGTGGCGGCCTTCTTTATCGGCGCTGCCGCTGGCCTGATCGCGGCGTATTTCGGCGGGCGCGTGGATGCCTTGCTGATGCGGGCGGTGGACATCCAGCTGTCGTTTCCGGCCATCCTGGTGGCCCTGATCCTGCTGGCCATATTGGGCAAGGGTGTCGACAAGGTCATCATCGCGCTGGTGGTCGTCCAATGGGCGTATTTCGCCCGCGCCGCGCGCGGCGCTGCTCTGGTCGAGCGCGGCCGCGAGTACGTCGAGGCCGCGCGCTGCATGTCGCTGGGCTGGGGGCGTGTGCTGTTCCGGCACGTGTTGCCCAACTGCATGCCGCCGTTGATCGTCATCGCCACCATAGACCTGGCGCACGCGATCGCGCTCGAGGCCACGCTGTCCTTCCTCGGCGTGGGCGTGCCGGTGACCGAGCCCTCGCTGGGCATGCTGATCTCCAACGGGTTCGAGTACCTGCTGTCGGGGTTGTATTGGATTTCCTTCTTTCCCGGCATTGCGCTGGCCATCGCCATCATCGCCATCAACCTGGTGGGCGATCACCTGCGCGACGTGCTCAACCCGCGCAACGCCCTGTGAGCGGCCGGCTGCCTATGGATATGCAAACGCCAGTCCCGCCCACGCTGGAAGTGCGTGGCCTGAAGACGCACTTCTTCACCCGCGCCGGCGTGGTGAAGGCCGTCGACGGCGTGGATTTGTCGGTCGGTGCCGGCGAAATCCTCGGACTGGTCGGCGAATCCGGTTCGGGCAAGAGCATCACGGGGTTTTCGGTGCTGGGGCTGATTGACGCACCAGGCCGCATCGTCGAGGGCGAGATCCGCTTCAACGGCGAAGACCTTCGCCAGGCCTCGCCGCGGCGGCTGCGCGCGCTGCGCGGCGGCGAGATCGCGATGATCTTCCAGGACCCCATGATGACGCTCAACCCGGTGTTGCGCGTCGACACGCAAATGATCGAAACGGTGCTGGCCCACCGGCGCGTCAGCCGCGAGCAGGCGCACGAATTGGCCCTGCAGGCGCTCATCAAGGTCGGTATCCCGTCCCCGCAGGAGCGGCTGCGCGCATACCCGCACCAGCTGTCCGGGGGGATGCGCCAGCGCGTGGCGATCGCCATCGCGCTGCTCAATTCGCCGCGGCTCATCATCGCCGATGAGCCCACGACGGCGCTGGACGTGACCATACAGGGCCAGATCCTCTACGAAATGCAGAAACTGTGCCGCGAAACGGGCACGGCGCTGATCTGGATCACGCACGACCTGGCGGTGGTGGCCGGGCTCGCTGACCGCGTGGCGGTCATGTATGCCGGTCGCGTGGTCGAAACCGGCGCCACGGCCGACGTCATCGGCCAGCCGCTGCATCCGTATACCCGCGGGCTGATCGCGTCCATTCCGACGCCGGCCACGCGCGGGCAGCCGCTTGCGCCCATACCGGGCATGACCCCGTCATTGTTGAACCTGCCGCAGGGCTGCGCATTCCGTGAGCGCTGTGCGCGCGCGACCGGCGCCTGCCTGCAGGCGCCGCCGGCCGTGGAGCATCGGCCGCGCCATTGGGCCCGCTGCTGGCACGCAGGAGAACCGTAGTGCAGATGGACGTGACCGCCCCGTCGCCTGCCACGCAAACCGTCGCGCCGATCTTGTCCTTGCGCGGGCTGGAGCAGCGCTTCGTGCAGCCCGTGGACTTGGCCGGACGCATCGCCAACCTGTTCGGCGCGGGACTGAAGATACAGGTGGTGCAGGCCGTCGCGGGCGTGGACCTGGACGTGCGCGCCGGTGAGGTGATCGGCATCGTCGGTGAATCGGGCTGCGGCAAGTCGACGCTGGGCCGGATGGTGTCGGGCATCCTGCGGCCGACGGCCGGGCAAATCCTGTACCGGGGCAAGCCGGTCGAACGCATGCAGGGCGCTGAGCGCCGCGCCTACGAACTGGGCGTACAGATGATCTTCCAGGACCCGTACGCGTCGCTGAACCCACGCATGCGGGTGCTGGACATCATCGGCGAGGCGCCGGTCGTCCACGGCCTGGTTGCCAAGTCGGACAAGGCTGATTACGTGGCAGGGTTGATGCGGCAGGTGGGTCTGGACCCGGCCTATGCGCAACGCTATCCCCACCAGTTCTCGGGCGGGCAGCGCCAGCGCATCGGCATTGCCCGGGCGTTGGCGCTCAAGCCTTCGGTGATCGTATGTGACGAGGCGGTGGCGGCGCTGGACGTGTCCATACAGGCCCAGGTGCTGAACCTTTTTGCCCAGCTGCGCCGCGACCTGGACTTGACCTACCTGTTCATCAGCCACAACCTGGGCGTGGTCAGCCACGTTTCGGACCGGGTGGCGATCATGTATTTGGGTCGTATCATTGAGCTTGCGCCCGCCGAGGCGGTGTTTTCCCGGGCCAACCACCCGTACACGCAGGCCCTGCTCAAGGAATTGCCCGACCTGCGTCCGGGGCGCCGCGATTACCAGCCGATCAAGGGCGAACTGCCCTCGCCGCTGTCGCCGCCGACGGGCTGCGCCTTTCATCCGCGCTGCCCGCATGCGAAGCCGCGATGCACTGTCGAACGTCCGCTGCTGCGCGAGATCGCCCCCGGCCACGTCAGCGCATGCCACAGAAATGACTGGAATGACTAAGCCACGGAATCTTTTGGCAACACCATGAAGACCCTAGACGAAATCGAACGTGCCCATGCCGAACTGACCAGCCTGCGGCGCGACATCCATGCGCATCCGGAGCTGGCGTTTGAAGAAACGCGCACCTCGGCGCTGGTGGCCGAGCGCCTGCGCAGTTTCGGCATCGAGGTGCACACAGGTTTTGGCAAGACCGGCGTGGTCGGCGTGCTGCACGGCGCCGGCCCGGGCAAGACCATCGGCCTGCGCGCCGACATGGATGCCCTGCCCATGCCCGAATACAACCGGTTCGCGCACCGCTCCACCATCGAAGGCCGCATGCATGGCTGCGGCCACGACGGCCACACGACCATCCTGCTTGGCGCTGCGCAATACCTGGCCAAACATCGCGACTTCAACGGCACCGTGATCTTCATCTTCCAGCCGGCCGAAGAGGGCGGCAACGCCGGGGCGCGCGCCATGATGCAGGACGGCCTGTTCGAAAAATTCCCCTGCGACGCGGTGTTCGGGCTGCACAACATGCCGGGCATGCCGGTGAACCAGTTCGGCTTTCGCAGCGGGCCAGCCATGGCCTCGAGCAACCGCTGGGACATCACCATACGCGGCGTGGGCGGTCATGCCGCGCAGCCGCACCGCGCCGTCGATCCCATCGTGATCGCCGCGGACATGGTGCATGCGCTGCAGACGCTGGTCTCGCGCAGCAAGGACCCGCTGGAATCGGCGGTGCTGACGATCACGCAGATCCACGCCGGCGATGCTTACAACGTCATCCCCGACCAGGCCGTGCTGCGCGGTACCGTGCGCACCTTTACCCCCGAAATGGTGGACCAGATCGAAGCAGGCATGCGCCGCATCGTCACCACCTTGCCGCAGGTCTACGGCGCGACCGGCGAACTGAACTTCATCCGCTCTTATCCGCCCCTGGTCAACTGGGAAAAGGAAACCGCGTTCGCCGCGCAGGTCGCGCGCGAAACCTTCGGCGACGAGCATGTCGATTGCAGCATCCCGCCCTTCATGGGCGCCGAGGACTTCGCCTTCTTCCTGGAGAAAGTGCCCGGTTGCTACTTGTTCCTGGGCAACGGCGACGGGGACCATCGCCTGGACAGCTACCACGGCATGGGCCCTTGCCAACTGCACAACCCCAACTACGACTTCAACGACGCCCTGCTGCCGGTGGGCGCCACGTATTGGGTCAAGTTGGTCGAGAAATTCCTCGCGGCCTGATGTCGGCGCCGGCCCGCGCATGCCGCGGCTAGCGTGGGCAGCGTGTGGATTACAGGCCTGGCGGTTTGGGCGACGCCTGGCGTCATATGACGCCAGGCTCTTTTCTAACGCCAATATCTTCGTTGGCTTGGGGCGCAAGGCTTTTCATAATTCGTGCTGCGGTCGATACCGGCCGCTTTCTGCCGAAAGCCAAAATGCCAGCAGCCCAGCCAACTTCACCGGATCGCCTCGCCCGCTGCCTGGGTGCGGTCGGCGTATGCCTGGCGCTGGCTGTGCTGGCGCTCGTGCTGCCCACGCCGTCCACGGCGGACCACGTGTTGTTGGCCGATGCGGCCCATGCCGCACAAACATGGGCGGCCGAAAACTTTGGATCGACCGCCAGCCCGTTTGCCGCGCAGTAATGCCCCTGTCGATATAGCGGACGTGCCGGACGTCGGTGGCGCGGCGCGATACGATCATCCTTTCGAGCCGATGCATGGGACCGGGCGTGCCGCATGCCGCCGCCACGGCCAGGCATGTCGGCACGTTGCGCGCGGCGCAGCCGGCCGAAGTCCTGAAAAAACCCCAAAACGAAAACGGAGCCAGTCATGAAATTGTTCTTCTACGTCCGGCTACTGCTTGCGACCGTGGTCGGTGCAAGCGTGGCGCATGTGGCCGTCGCGGCCGAGGCGCTCGACGAGGTCAAGCGTCGCGGCGAACTCATCATCGGCCTGGAGGGCACCTATCCGCCGTTCAACTTCCAGGACGAATCCGGGAAGCTGGCCGGCTTCGAAGTCGAATTTGCCAACGCCCTGGTGGAAAAGCTCGGCGTGAAGGCGCAATTCCGCCCCACGAAGTGGGACGGCATCCTGGCCGCGCTCGAGACCGGCCGGCTCGACGTTGTCATCAACCAGGTGACGGTTTCGGAAGAACGCAAGCGCAAGTATGCCTTCACCCAGCCCTATACCATCTCCGGCATCCAGATCATCGCGCGCAAGGGTACGTCCGACATCAAGGGGCCGGACGACTTGGCCGGCAAGCGCGTTGGCGTGGTGCTCGGCAGCAATTACGAGCAATGGCTGCGCGAAAACCAGCCCAAGGCCGACGTCCGTACCTATGACGACGATCCCTCGCGCAACCAAGACCTGCGCACCGGACGCATTGACGCCATCCTGAACGATCGGCTCATCGTCGCCGACTTGGTCAAGAAATCGGGCGGCGCGATCGAAGCCGTGGGCGAGCCCTTCGCCAAGCAAGAGCAGGCCATCGCCGTGCGCAAGGACAGCCCCCAACTACTGGCCGCGCTCAACGAAGCCATCGACGCCTTGCGCGCCGACGGCACGCTGACCAAGCTCTCTGAAAAGTGGTTCGGCGCCGACGTCACGCGCTGATTTTCTGCCTGCGCGCACCCGGCGTTTGCCGGGCGTGCCTAGCCCTTTGCTGCGGCCCGCTTCGGCGGGCCGCATGCATTGCAGGCCCATTGCGATGCGGGCATGATGCCGGGTGGCCCGCTCGGGCCGCCGTACACGCCTGATCGCATACGGAGAAAACATGGAAGAACAAGGCACGCTTGCCCTGATCTGGCAATCCGCCCCGCTGCTGCTCAAGGGCGCCGGCTACACGGTCGTGCTCAGCCTAGGCGGCATGGCCTTCGGCCTAGTGCTGGGCCTGTTGCTGGCGCTGATGCGGCTATCGGCCATCAGCCCACTGAACTGGCTTGCACGCACCTACATCTCCTTCATCCGCGGCACGCCCCTGCTCGTCCAGCTATTCGTCATCTACTACGGCCTGGCGCAATTCGGCCTGCAGATCGACCCCATCCCGTCCGCCATGATCGGCTTTTCGATCAACGTCGGCGGCTACACCGCCGAAATCCTGCGTGCGGCCATTGCCTCCATCGACCGCGGCCAATGGGAAGCGGCCAAATCGATCGGCCTGCGCCCGGCACAAACCTTGCGCATGGTGATCCTGCCCCAGGCCGCGCGCGTGGCGCTCGCCCCGTTGGGCAATACCTTCATCAGCCTGGTCAAGGACACATCGCTTGCCGCCACCATCCAGGTACCGGAACTCTTCCGGCAGGCCCAGCTCATCACCGCGCGCACCTTCGAAGTCTTCGCCATGTACCTCTCGGCCGCCTTCATCTATTGGGTCTTGTCCACCCTTCTGGCCGCACTGCAGCACCGTCTTGAAGCACGCGCCACTGCGCACATGAAGCCGCGCTAGCCTAGCGAATCCGGGAGCACCCAAGTAAGCCGCTACCCTTTCCCCAGCGCCGGTCCGAATCTCCCCTTGCGCAGGTTGCCGGGTGGGGCGGGCCGGCGCCGCAACATCCGGGTAGCCGGGCGCACGGGGCGCTCGGCCGCCCGCCTGCCGGCTAGCCCGACGAAAAAAGGCCGCCCCAAGGGGCGGCCCTCCTCACATGGCAAACGGCCCGGTGCGCACCGCCTAGCGATTGGCCGCAACCTCCGCCTCGCGCGCCATCTTCCTGGTGATATACCACTGCTGGACAATCGACAGGATGTTATTGACGCACCAATACAGCACCAGCCCGGCCGGGAAGAAGAACATCATCCCCCCGAACACCAGCGGCATGATCATCATCACGCGTGCCTGCACCGGATCCGGCGGCGTCGGATTCAGCTTGATCTGCAGGAACATCGTGGCCATCATGATGGCCGGCAGGATGAACCAGGGGTCACGCACCGACAGGTCGTGCACCCACAGGATCCACGGCGCGCCGCGCATCTCCACGCTGGCCAGGAGCACCCAGTAGAGCGAAATGAACACCGGGATCTGCACCAGGATCGGCAGGCAGCCGCCCAGCGGATTGATCTTCTCGGTGCGGTACATCTCCATCATCGCCGCGTTCAGCTTTTGGCGATCGTCGCCGTATTTTTCCTTGAGCAGCTGAAGCCGCGGCGCCACCTGCTTCATCTTGGCCATCGAACGGTAGCTCGCGGCCGACAGCGGGTAGAACGCCGCCTTGATCAGCACGGTCAATGCGACGATGGTCCAGCCCCAGTTGCCCAGCAGGCTGTGCAGCCAGGTCATCAGGGTAAAGAGCGGCTTGGCGATGATGGTCAGCCAGCCGTAGTCCACGACCAGGTCCAGTCCCGGGGCCAGGGCCGACAGGGCGTCCTGGTCTTGCGGGCCGACCCAGAGCTTGGCATCGACGCTTGCCGAGGCGCCCGGCGCGATCGTGCCCACGGGCTCGATGGTGCGCGCGGCGAACAGGCCCTGCTGGACCTGCATCACGTCGTTGACCCGCTGCTTGCCCTGCGGCGGGACCCACGCGGTGACGAAGTAGTGCTGGATCATGGCGATCCAGCCGTTGTCGGCCTGCTTGATGTAGTCGCCCTTGTTCTTTTCCAGGTCGGAGAAGCTCACTTTCTGGAACTTCTCTTGCTCGGAATAGACCGCCGGCCCGGTGAAGGTATGGTAGAACCGGGACGTATCGGGCGGGTTGCTGCCGTCGCGCGTGATCTGCAGGTACAGCGAAGGCGACACCGGCTGGCTGCCGGCATTGGTCAGATCATGGCGCACGTCGATGTCGTAGCGGCCACGGTGCAGGACGAAGGTCTTGGTCACGGCCACGCCACCGGATTCGGCCTGGAAGGAGACCTCCAGCGTATCGCCCTGCAGCTCGCGCTGCGTGCTCGTCAAGCGGAAAGGCGTCAGGTGGGTGGGAAAGCTTGCGCCTTGCGGGGCGCCGACGACGCCGGTCTGCACCACGTAAGTCAGGTTCGCACTGCGGTCGAGCAGCACCGACGGCTGGTCGGGATCGTCGGTGGCCGGAAACTTCAGCAGCTCGGCGCGGATCAGCTGCGCGCCCGCCGTGTCGAAGGTCAAGCGCAGCACGTCGGTGGTGACGACCACGGTCTCAGCCTGAGCCTGGGCGGGCTGTTCGGCCGAGGGCAGGCCTGCCGGGGGTGCTTGCGTGGCGGCGGCCGGCGCATCTGGCACGGCGGCCGACTTTTGGCCCTGCTCGCCCGAGCCGTCGATGGCCTGGGAAGCCGGTGCGCCGAACAGCGACGGCTTGCCGTTGTGGACTTGCCAGTTGTTCCACAGCAGCAGCAGCGAAAAGGAAAAGATCATCCAGAGGATGGTGCGTCGGATATCCATGGGTACCAGCAAAAGGTGGGACGGCGCGGCCCGGGGCAAGTCAAGGCGGGGCCAAGCAAAGCCGCTCAGTTTAACGCACCCGGTCCGTGGCCCGGCTGGCGCGCCGTTGGCGCCGCGCAGCCAATGCCGCGCGGCATAAGCGCGCCGCCTGCGCCATCGCGCGCGGGCATGCCGCGTCGACCTGCGACGCGGGCCCGGCCCTTCTGTACAAGCCCGCCGAATAATGTACTATTGTCATACAATCATTTTGCCCACAAGGCATTCCTTTTCCATTTACACGCAAGGAGCAGCCCGTGTCCAACGGCAAGGAAAACGAACTGAAGCAACTGTATGAAGAAGGCCTGAAGGTCCGTCGCGAAGTCCTCGGCGCCGAGTACGTCGATACGTCGATCGCCAACGCCAACGACTTCATGAAGGCCTTCCAGCACATCACCACCGAAATGTGCTGGGGCTACGCGTGGACGCGGCCCGGCCTGGATCGCCGCACGCGCAGCATCCTCAACTTGGGCATGCTGACTGCGCTGAACCGTCCCGCCGAGATCCGCCTGCACGTCAAGGGCGCGCTCAACAACGGCGTGACGCCTGAAGAAATCAAGGAAATCCTGCTGCACGCCACGGTGTATTGCGGCATTCCGGCCGGCCTGGACGCCTTCAAGGTGGCCAATCAGGTCCTGCAAGAAGAAGGCCTCGTCGAGGGTGGTAAGTCCAAATGAGCCAGGCCGCCAACGCAGCAGGCGCCGGTACGGCGCCCACGATAGGTTTCATCGGCATCGGCAGCATGGGCTGGCCCATGGCCAGTCGCCTGCGCCAGGCCGGGTTGAAGGTCGTCGCGCTGGATGCCAGCGTCGAGCGCCTGAAGGAATTCGCAGCCAAGACCGGGGCGGTGGCGGCGGCCAACGGTGCCGAGCTCGCGGCCCAGTCCGACGTCATCATCACCATCCTGCCCACCAGCGCCGTGGTCGAACAAGTGCTGACCGGCCCGCAAGGCGTACTGGCCGGCCTGAAGCCGGGTGCGGTCATCGTGGAGATGAGCTCGGGCGTGCCCACCGAGACGCAGCGCCTGGCCGGGCTGGTGCGCGAAGCCGGCGGGCATCTCATCGATGCGCCGGTCTCCGGCGGCGTGCCGCGCGCGACCACCGGCGAGCTGGCCATCATGGTCGGCGGTGAGCCGGAGCTAGTCGAGCGCGTCAAGCCGGTGCTGTCGCACATGGGCAAGGCGATCACGCACACTGGCCCAGTCGGCACGGCGCACGCCATGAAGGCGTTGAACAACCTGGTGTCGGCCGGCGGTTTCCTGATCGGCATCGAAGCCATGTTGATCGGCCAGCGCTTCGGCCTGGATCCCGAGGTCATGGTCGACGTTTTCAACTCGTCGACCGGGATGAACAACTCGACCCAGAAAAAGTTCAAGCAGTTCGTCCTGTCGCGGCGCTTCGATTCGGGCTTCGGCCTGGACCTGATGATCAAGGACCTGCGCATCGCGTTGGGCCTGGCCGACAGCGGCAACGTGCCGGCGCCCTTCGCATCGCTGTGCCGCGATTTGTGGGCCAGCGCGGGCAAGCTGCTTGGTCCGGGCCAGGACCACACCGCCATGGCGCGCCTTTCAGAAACGCTGGCGGCCAGCGAGCTGGTTGCGCAAGCCGAAAAAAAGTAACTGCCGACCTACGCCACGGCGGCGCCGCATGCCCGGTCGGTCAGGCGGACGGTGGCGGCGCGCCGTCGTGGCGGGCGGCCGCTGGCGGGACCGGGTCGACGCCGCCCTCGGCCCAGGGGTGGCAGCGGCTGATGCGCCGCAGCGCCAGCCATGCGCCGCGCAGCGCGCCATGGCGTTCAATCGCGGTGATGGCGTAGGCCGAGCAGGTGGGATGGAACCGGCAGGCATGGCCGGTCCACGGACTGATGAAGTACCGGTAAAACCGGATCGGGGCGATCAGCAGGGCCTTCAGCATTGCCGCGCCTTGCGAAAGTGAGTGTCCACTTCGGCGCGCGCTGCGCGCTTGAGCGCGGTTAGCGAACAGTCCGGCACCCGGGCCTGCAGCCGCACGACGTAATTGCCCGCGGGAAGCTCGTGGCGGACCGCCCGGAACGCTTCGCGCACGACCCGCTTCAATGCGCTGCGGGTGACCGCCAGCGGCGCATGGCGTTTGGCGATAATCATCCCCAGGCGGGCCTGCGCCTGCCCGGCGCCGTCATCCGGCTGCAGCGCCGCGCTCAACACGAAAAGCGCCCCTCTGCTCACCCGCCGGCCCTTCAGGGCGGCAGCGAACTCAGAGGGGCGGTGCAAGCGCGCCGCCGCAGGGTGCGTGGCGCGCCTCATGGGTACCCTGGATCAGACGGCCAGGCGCTTGCGGCCTTTGGCGCGGCGCGCGTTCAGGACGGCGCGGCCGCCGCGGGTCTTCATGCGCACACGAAAGCCGTGGGTGCGCTTGCGACGGGTAACGGAGGGCTGGAAAGTGCGTTTCATAATGTGGGTTAACCGTAGTGGTTGGGCCTATCAGGCCGATCGCCGGGCCGCAATCAAAGTCCCTGGCAGCCCCGGCCACGCGATAAGGCACGCAAACGCTTCTGCCAAGGCTTGTGGCAGGCAAAGCTGCCGTCAAACCGAAAAGCCCATCATTTCATCAAATTTTTCCAGGCTAGTCAAACAGTTAGCCAGAACCGGCCGCCGCCGGGCGGGCCCAGCCTGTGGATAACCGAACGCCAGGCAAGGTAGAATCGGGAGTTTGCATGGCAAATGAAATGATGCCCCCACGATCCCTTCGTTCAGTGCCCCAAGGGGGCTGCAACACCCTGACGGGCGGCCGGGGTAGGCAATGAACGAGTTCTGGCAGACCTGCGTCCGGCGCCTCGAACAGGAGCTTCCCCCTCAGCAGATCAGCGCCTGGATACGCCCGCTCGTGCCGATCGCCTTCGACGAGGCGCAGGCCGTGCTGCGGGTGGCCGCGCCCAACCGCTTCAAGCTGGACTGGGTGCGCAAGAACTTCTCGCACCAGATCGAGGCGCTCGCCTCCGAGTGGTTCAAGCGCCCGGTCCAGGTGTTCTTCGAGCTGCCCCAATCGAGCGGGGCCAGCCGTCCTGCCGCGCGTCCCGCCGCCGCCGAGCGCGCCGCACCGGCCGCGGGCGTCACGCCCACGCTGCCCGGCATCGATCCGCCGGCCGCCGCCGCGCAGCGCATGGAGGCGCCGGCAGTGGCCACGAGCGCGTCCGCGGCCAACAGCTATAGCTACGAACGCTCGCGCCTGAACGCCGAGCTGACCTTCGACAACTTCGTCACCGGCAAGGCCAACCAGCTGGCGCGCGCCGCCGCCCTGCAGGTGGCCGAAAACCCGGGCACGTCGTACAACCCGCTGTTCCTCTATGGCGGCGTCGGCCTGGGCAAGACCCACCTCATTCACGCCATCGGCAACGCCATGGTCGCGGCTGGCACCGGCACCCGCGTGCGCTATGTGCACGCCGACCAATACGTCTCGGACGTGGTCAAGGCCTACCAGCGCAAGGCGTTCGACGATTTCAAGCGCTACTACCATTCGCTGGACCTGCTGCTGATCGACGACATCCAGTTCTTTTCCGGCAAGAACCGCACGCAGGAAGAGTTTTTCTACGCCTTCGAGGCGATGGTCGCGCAGCGCAAGCAGATCATCATTACCAGCGACACCTATCCCAAGGAGCTGTCCGGCATCGACAGCCGGCTGATATCGCGCTTCGACTCGGGGCTGACGGTGGCCATCGAGCCGCCCGAGCTCGAGATGCGCGTGGCCATCCTGCTGCGCAAGGCCGAGTCCGAAGGCATGCCCATGCCGGAGGAAGTGGCCTTTTTCATCGCCAAGCACCTGCGCAGCAATGTGCGCGAGCTTGAAGGCGCACTGCGCAAGGTGCTCGCCTACGCGCGCTTCCATGGGCGCGACGTACTCACCGTCGACCTTTGCAAGGAGGCCCTCAAGGACCTGCTGTCCGTGTCCAACGGCCAGATCACGGTTGAGAACATCCAGAAGACGGTGGCCGACTTCTACAAGATCAAGGTGGCCGACATGTATTCGAAACGTCGGCCCGCCAACATCGCTTTGCCTCGCCAGATAGCCATGTACCTGGCCAAGGAGCTCACGCAGAAAAGCCTGCCCGAAATCGGGGACTTGTTCGGGGGGCGGGACCACACGACGGTCTTGCACGCGGTGCGCAAGATCTCGGAAGCCCGCGCCAAACAGGCCGAGCTCAACCATACCCTGCACGTGTTGGAACAAACTCTAAAAGGATGAACATGCAACTCGTACAAACCGCACGCGATGCATTGCTGAAGCCCTTGGCTACCGTGGCGGGCATAGTCGAACGCCGGCACACGCTGCCCATACTGGCCAACATCCTGCTGCGCAAGGAAGGCGAGAAGGTTGCCTTCGTTGCGACCGACCTCGAAGTGCAGATCACCACCCATGCCGACTTCGGCGTGGGCGATTCGTCCGAATCCACCACCGTAGCCGCGCGCAAGCTCCTGGACATCCTGCGCGCCCTGCCCGACACCGGCGAGGTCAAGCTCAGCCAGTCGGGCAACAAGCTGACCGTGCAAGCCGGCAAGAGCCGCTTCGCGCTGCAGACGTTGGCGGCCACCGAATTCCCGACCATGGCGCAGCCCGAGCAGTGGGACGTGTCGCTGCCGCTGCCGCAAAAGGCGCTGCGCCACCTGTTGAACATGGTGCACTTCGCCATGGCGCAGCAGGACATCCGCTACTACCTGAATGGCATGCTGCTGGTCTTCGAACCCGGACAGGTCCGCGCCGTGGCCACCGACGGGCACCGGCTGGCGCATTGCGCCACGCCGGCCGATGGCGTGACCCAGCGCCACGAAGTCATCGTGCCGCGCAAGACGGTGCTGGAGATGCAGCGCCTGCTCGAAGACAGCGACGAGCCGGTCCAGATCGACGTGGCCGCGGGCCAGATCCGCTTCCGCTTCGGCAGCGTGGAGCTGGTGTCCAAGCTGGTCGAAGGCAAGTTTCCGGATTTCACGCGCGTGATCCCCACTGATTACACGCGCCATTTCAACGTCTCGCGCGAGGCCTTGCAGGGTAGCTTGCAGCGGGCGGCCATCCTGACCACCGACAAGTTCAAGGGTGTGCGCCTGCAGCTGGCGCAGAACCAGCTCAAGATCTCATCGTCCAATGCCGAGCAGGAAGAGGCGCAGGAAGAGATCGACATCGACTACGGCCACGAACCGCTGGACGTCGGCTTTAACGTCGGCTACCTGCTCGATGTGCTCGGCAACGTCAAGACAGAGGAAGTGACCTGGTCGGTCAAGCCCGACCCCAATGCCTCGGCATTGATCACCTTGCCGGGAGACGATCAGTTCAAGTACGTCGTCATGCCCATGCGCATCTAGCCGCGCGCCGGGTATCCAGCCGTCGCCGCGGATGGCCGCAGCGACGGGCCGGTCGTGCCGCAAGGCCGTCCTACACCCCCATTTACGTACAGACCATGTCCGAACAGAACACTGCACCCGCAACAACCGACTACGGCGCCGACAGCATCAAGATGCTCAAGGGCCTGGAGGCCGTACGCAAGCGCCCTGGCATGTACATCGGCGATACGTCGGACGGCACGGGCCTGCACCACATGGTCTTCGAAGTCGTCGACAACGCGATCGACGAGGCGCTGGCCGGCTATTGCGACGACATCGTCGTCACCATCCATACTGACAATTCCATTTCGGTGGCCGACAACGGCCGTGGCATCCCGACCGACATCCATAAGGATGACGAATTCCAGCGCAGTGCGGCCGAGATCGTGATGACCGAGCTGCACGCCGGCGGCAAGTTCGACCAGAACTCCTACAAGGTGTCCGGCGGCCTGCACGGCGTGGGCGTGTCGTGCGTGAACGCGCTGTCCGAATGGCTGCGCCTGACGATCCGGCGAGACGGCAAAGTCCATGAAATGGAATTCCGCCGCGGCCAGCGCGTCGCACCCTTGCGCGTGACGGGCACGACCGAAAAGCGCGGCACGGAGGTGCATTTCCTGCCCGACGCCGAGATCTTCAGCAAGGTCGAATACCACTACGAAATCCTGTCCAAGCGGCTGCGCGAGCTGTCCTTCCTGAACAACGGCGTGAAGATCCGGCTGATCGACCAGCGCCAGGGCAAGGAGGAGAACTTCGCGTTTTCCGGCGGGGTCAAGGGCTTCGTCGAGTACATCAACCGCACCAAGACCGTCCTGCACCCCAATGTATTCTGGGTCAGCACCGAGTCGAGCGCCGGCGGCGTACCGGTCGGCGTGGAAGTGGCCATGCAGTGGAATGACGGCTACACCGAGCAGGTGCTGTGCTTTACCAACAATATTCCGCAGCGCGACGGCGGCACGCACCTGACCGGCCTGCGCGCGGCGATGACGCGCATCATCAACAAGTACATCGCCGACAACGAGCTGGCCAAGAAGGCCAAGGTCGAGACCACCGGCGACGACATGCGTGAAGGCCTGTCCTGCGTGCTGTCAGTCAAGGTGCCCGAGCCCAAGTTCAGCAGCCAGACCAAGGACAAGCTGGTCTCGAGCGAGGTGCGCCCTGCCGTCGAGGAGGCGGTGGCGCGCACGCTGGAGACCTGGCTGCTCGAGCATCCCAATGATGCCAAGGCGCTGTGCGCCAAGATCGTCGAGGCTGCGCGCGCGCGCGAGGCGGCCCGCAAGGCGCGCGAGATGACCCGGCGCAAGAGCGTGCTCGAAGGCGCGGGCCTGCCGGGCAAGCTGGCCGATTGCCAGGAAAAGGATCCGGCGCTGTGCGAGCTGTACATCGTCGAGGGCGATTCGGCCGGCGGCTCGGCCAAGCAGGGCCGCGACCGCAAGTTCCAGGCAGTGCTGCCCTTGCGCGGCAAGGTGCTCAACGTCGAGAAGGCGCGCTTTGACAAGCTGATCAGCAGCGAGCAGATCGCCACGCTCATCACGGCCCTGGGCACCGGTATCGGCCCGGACTTCAACATCGAGAAGCTGCGCTACCACCGCATCATCATCATGACCGACGCCGACGTCGACGGCGCGCACATCCGCACGCTGCTGTTGACGCTGCTCTACCGCCAAATGCCCGAGCTGGTCGAGCGCGGCCACGTCTACATCGCCCAGCCACCGCTTTACAAGGTCAAGGCCGGGCGCGAGGAGCGCTACCTCAAGGACGAACACGAGGAAGCGCAGTACATGCTGCAGCTGGCGCTCAAGGACGCCGAGGTCATCCCGGCAGCCGGGGCCGAGCCCATCCGCGGCGAGGCGCTGGCCGAACTGGCGCGCCAGTACATGCTGGCCGACGCGGTCATCAAGCGGTTGTCGCGGACCATGGACGAAGGCGCGCTGTCGGCCATCGCGCAAGGCATCGCGATCGAGCTGGATGACGCCGGGCGCGCGCAGGCATCGGCCAGCCGCCTGCACGAGGCCCTGCAGAATCCCGCGCTGCCCAACCAGGTCGAGGTCGTGGCCGAATACGACGAGGCCAACGAAAGGCATCGCGTCGTCGTGCGCCGCAAGCATCACGGCAACATCCGCGTGACGGTGTTCGACAACGATTTCGTGCGCGGCGCGGACTACGGCGTGCTGGCCCGGTCGGCTGCGACCTTCGATGGCTTGGTGCGCGAAGGCGCGACGGTGGCGCGCGGTGAGGGCGACAAGCGCAAGGAGGTCGCCATCGACGACTTCCGCGCCGCCATGGCTTGGCTGCGCGCCGAAGCCGAGCGCGGCGTGACCAAGCAGCGCTACAAGGGCCTGGGCGAAATGAATCCCGAGCAGCTCTGGGAGACGACCATGGATCCCGCGGTGCGCCGGTTGCTGAAGGTGCAGATCGAGGACGCGATCGCCGCCGACGAAATCTTCACCACCCTCATGGGCGACAACGTCGAGCCGCGGCGCGCCTTCATCGAAACGCACGCGCTGTCGGCGTCGAACATCGACGTTTGACCCGGGCGCGGCCAGGACGGCGCGCCCACCTTTGCGCAGGCCCGGCCCTGGTCGACAGGCCGGGCTTCGTCATTGCGGCCGATCCTTGTGCCGGTGCGCAATTCGATACGGCATTCGTAGATCGTCACAACGCCAGCGTCAGGAGTTGAACAATGTTGCCTGACTTGCTCAAGGTTACCCACGGCGGCGGTGATGTGCGACATAGTGCGGGAGCCCGGCCGCGCTGCTACTTGCGCATGCCGCGGTATGCGCGTCGTCCTCGGCGCTTCCCGATGGCCCATGACCTTGTCTGCTGCTTCACTCGCGCGCCCTGCTGAGGGGCCGTTTCCCGCGCGCGCCGCGGCCTGCCTGGCGGCCGCGTTTCCAGCCGCGGTGCTGCTTTATGAGCGGGCGGGCGGCGCAATCCTGCACGTGCTGTGCCTGCTTGCCATCCTGGCCCTGGCCCTGCCCCGGTACCAGGGGCGCGATGCCGACTTGCGCAGCTTTATCTCCCGCCATGGCATCTTTTGCGCCGCCATGCTCGCGCCGTTGATTGCCGCCGTGCTCAGCCAGCTGCCGGGCGGGACGCTGCAGGACGCGTTCGCCAGCAACGTGCAGCGCCTGGCATTGGCGCCGCTGGCCTTGTGGCTGTTGGGCTGTTCGATGGGCGCGGCCATGGCGTTGTACATGGCCGCCAGGCATCCCGAGGCCGTCGCCGGGGTCGTCGCGCTGGAAGCTCCGTGGCGCGCATTGGGCAGGCTGACGCCATATCTGGCGCATCCGGCGGTCAACGCTGCCGCGCATAACCCAGCCTACGTGCGCGGCCTGATGGGGCCGGCCGCCAGCCTGCAGGCCCGGCGCGAGGCGGCGTGGATCTATTCCCAGGGGGGCTTCGGCACCTACGCCGAGGACCTGCACTTCTACAGCGAGGATTTCGACGCCTCGGTCCACCTGCAGGGGCTGCGCGCCGATCGATTCGGCATCGCGCTGCTGACCGGCGCCTACGATTACTCGGCAAGCCCCGCAGACAGCGAGCGGGTGGCCCGGATGATTCCAGGCGCGCGCTTTGTCGTCATGCCCGACCTGGGGCACTTTCCGATGGTCGAGCATCCCGCGCGCCTGATGGACTACCTCGTCCCCGAACTGGAGCGCATCCGCGCGGCGCAACGTTGAACCGCCGGCCGCACGCGGCGATCTTGCGCGGGCGCCGATTTGCCGGTGCGCCGGCGCCGCCCTAAAATCATTGACCCATCAATCATTGATGCGTCCATCAATGTCCGCCCGCATGCCCGTGCAGCCCTATTCCAGTGGCCAAGTCTTGCCGTTTCGCCAGTCGTTGTTTGCGGTGCTGGGCATGTGCCTGGTCATGATGATGGTGGCCATAGACCAGACGGTCGTGGGCACCGCCCTGCCCACCGCGGTGGCGGAGTTACGCGGATTCGACTGGTACGCCTGGGTGGCGACGTCCTATCTGCTGACGTCGGTGATCACGATCCCCATCTTCGGCCGGCTGGGCGACTACTACGGCCGCAAGCCCTTCGTGCTGGGCGCCATCGCGCTGTTCACGCTGGCCTCGGCACTGTGCGCGACGGCGCAGAGCATGCCCATGCTGGTCTTTGCCCGCGCCCTGCAGGGCGTGGGCGGCGGCATGTTGGTCGGCACGGGGTTCGCGTGCATCCCGGATCTGTTTCCCGAGCCGCGGGTGCGCCTGCGCTGGCAGGTGATGTTCAGCTCGGCCTTCGGCATCGCCAATGCCATCGGCCCGACGCTCGGCGGCCTGCTCACCGAGCACTACGGCTGGCGCTCGGTGTTTTACGTCAACCTGCCGGTGGGCTTGCTGGGCGCCTGCTTCGTCATGCGCTTCTTGCCGCATTTGCGCCATTATTCGGCCGATGAAATCCGGCTCGATTGGGTGGGTGCGCTGCTGATCGCGGCCTCGCTCGGGTCGTGGCAGCTGACGGTGGAGTTGCTGCCGCGCAGCGGCGCCACGCCCGCAGTGCTGGCGCTCGCGGCCGCCGGCACGGTCGGCTTTTGGGCGCTGTACAAATGGGAGCGCAGATGCCCGCACCCCATCGTGCCGCTGACGATGTTCCGCAACCGCAGCCTGGCGGTATTGTGCGTGCTGGCCCTGCTCACCGGCGTGGTGCTGTTCTCGCTGCTGTTCTATGTGCCGCTGCTGCTGCAAGGCGGCTTCGGCCTGTCGCCGCAGCAGGCGGGAATGCTGATTACGCCCATGGTCGCGTGCATCACGCTGGGCAGCATCGTCAACGGTCGCATCATCACGCGCATCGAGCATCCCAACGTGATGTTCTACGCGGGTTTTGTCTTGCTCGTGCTGGCCTGCCTGGGCATCGTCGGCACGCATGCCGGCACCGCGCACGGGTTGTTCGCACTTTACATGTTCGCGGCCGGGCTGGGCATGGGGTTCGTCCTGCCCAACCTGACGGTGTTCATCCAGCAGGCAGCCGGCCGCGCGCAGCTAGGCATCGCCACCGCCATGCAGCAGTCGCTGCGCATGGTCGGCGGCATGATAGGGACGGCCCTGATGGGAACGGTGGTGGGCAGCCGCTATGCGTCGGACCTGGACCGTATGCTGCGCGCCGGCGATGGCCACGCATGGCTGGAGCCGCTACGCGATCCCCAAATATTGGTCACGCCCGAGGCGCATGCGCAGTTCCTGGCCAGCGCCGCGCAGCACGGCCAGGATGGCGTGCCGCTCATCGAAGCGGCCCGGACGACGTTGGTCGGTGCGATACACTCGGGCCAGCTCATCACGCTGGCCGTCGCGGTGTTGGCGTTGTGCTACGTGCGGCGCCTGCCTCCCACGCGCCTGGCCCGCATCATCGAATGATTCGAAAGATGCGCCCCGGGGCGCCGGCGACGTTCCATCGTCCGCGCCAGGCGCGCCCGTAGGCGCCATTCGGGGAGACGGATTCTTGCCCAAGCAACGACAAGGCTTGCAGGTCATTCAGCACCTTGGCCAAACGTATCGCACCATGCAGGCGGCATTTGCCAGCTGCGTGGGATACGCGCTGCCGCGGTGGCGCATTTTGCTCGCGTTGCACGAGCGCGGCCAGTGCTCGCAAAAGGAACTGGCCGAGCGCGCCCGCCAGGATCCTGCGGCGCTGACGCGGCAACTCCAGGCCATGGAGCAACTGGGGTGGATCGAGCGCATGGTCGACCCTGCGGACAACCGGCTGACCAACGCCCGCCTGACCGAAGCGGGCAAGGCAGTGGTGCAGCAGGCGCTGCCGCGGCGCAACGCCTTTTTCGATCACGCCCTCAAGGGACTGTCCGCGAAGGAAATCGACGAGCTCAACCGCGTGCTCGGCGTGCTGGAGGACAATTTCGTACGGGCCGCCGCGGCTGTGCGCGGCGAGCAGGATGCCGGCGTCAGCAAGGCGCAGTAGGGCGGGCCGCCCCGGCCCGCCGCGTAGGTTGCGTTATTTGACGGATATGTCGGCCTGTTTGGCCAGCGCCTTCCACATCGGGATTTCGGTCTTGACCACTTGATCAAGCTCGGCGGGCGTGCTGCCCACGACGACTGCGCCCTGCGCGAGGAAAGCCTCTTGGATGGCCTTGTCGCGTGCCGCGGCGGCGACCGCAGACTGCACTTTGTCGATGATGGCCGCAGGCGTGCCGGCAGGCGCGAACATCGCGTACCAGGAATCGACGTTGAAATCGGGGATGGTCTCTGCCACGGCCGGCACCTCGGGCAGCACCGGGGTGCGCTTGGCCGTCGAGACGGCAAGCGCCTTGAGCCGGCCTTCCTTGACGTGCGCGGCCACCGCCGGCAGGGATACCCAAAGCAGCGGGATCTGGCCGCCCAGCACATCGAGCGTGGCCGGGCCGCCGCCGCGATAGGGAATGTGCGTCAGCGGCAGGCCGGTCTTGAGCCTGAAGAGTTCGCCGGCGATGTGGCTGGGCGAGCCGGTGCCGGCTGAACCGTAAGGCACGGGGTTGCCCGCCTTGCGGATGTGGTCGATCGCTTCTTTCAGGTTGGCGGCGGGAAAGGATGGGTGCGCCACGAGGATTTGCGGGGCCGAGGCCACCAGCGACACCGGGGCGAAGTCCTTCTCGGTATCGAAGGGCAGGCCCTCGTAGATGGCCGGATTGATGGTGTGCGACGAGAGCGTGATGAGCAGCGTGTAGCCATCGGGGGCGGCGGCCGCCACGTGGCGCGTGCCGATGGTCCCGCCTGCGCCGCCCTTGTTTTCGACGACTACGGGCTGGCCAAGCGCTTTGGCCAGGGGGTCCTGCAGGATGCGCGCGGCCACGTCCACGCTGCCGCCGGGCGGATAGGACACGATAAGGTTGATCGGCTTGGCCGGATAGTCCTGTGCGTCCTGGGCGGCGCCGGCTGCGGCCGTGCCGGCCAGCGCGGCGGCCAGCAGCAAGGCGTGCGCGAAGCGGACGACGCCGCGGGCGCGGTGATATTCAGTCATGCAAGGCTCCAATGGTGCGGCTTCGGCCGGCGGCACGATGCCCGCATGCGTGCCCCGTGCGCGCCTGGCGAAAGTAAAGCAATGATTCTGGGGCAGCGCCGCCCACTCGCCTACGTAATAAATTTCATTTGGATATGCGCAAACGAGGTATCGCCGCTTGCGCGTCCAGGCGCAGGCGCCAGCAAGCGCGATCCGCGCCGTGGGCTTCGTCCGCGCGGACGTGCTGTGTATAGTGTCGCGAAACCACAGGCGGGCGCTGGCACAGGCGCCTGCTGTCGTGCTTTTCTTCGGAACGCCCCGTGCCCGTTTTCCTGCACACGGCCGATTGGCAGATCGGCAAGCTATTCGGCCAGTTCGAATCCGACGAGGCGGCCTTTTTGGCGGAGGCGCGCTTTGACGCGGTCGCGCGGCTGGCGCAGGCGGCCGCCCAGCACGACGTTGCCGCGGTGTTGGTTGCCGGCGACGTGTTCGATGCGCAAGGCGTGGCCGATCGCACCATACACCGGCTGTTCGACCAGATGTCTGGGTACGCCGGCCCCTGGGTACTGCTGCCTGGCAATCATGATGCTGCGCTTGCCGAATCGGTGTGGACGCGCGCGCAGCGCCTGGCCGCCATTCCGGACAACGTGCACCTGTGCCTGTCGCCGCAACCCGTCGTGCTGGAAAGCGCCAACGCGGTCGTGTTACCGGCGCCGCTAACCCAGCGCCACACCCATGACGACCTGACGCAATGGTTTGCCGGCGCGCACACGCCGGCGGGGATGCTGCGCATCGGCCTGGCACACGGCAGCGTGCAGGGGGTCTTGGCCGAGGACATCGATTCGGCCAATCCGATCGCCCCGGACAGGGCCGAGACCGCCCGGCTCGATTACCTGGCGCTGGGCGATTGGCACGGCACGCGCCAGATAGGGCCGCGCACCTGGTATGCAGGCACGCCCGAGACCGACCGCTGGCGTGCCAACGAGTCGGGCCAGGCCCTGCTGGTGGAATTGGCTGCACCGGGCGCGACGCCCGTGGTGCAGCCCCTGCGCACCGGCCGTTATGCGTGGCGCGACGAGGCGCTGGCCCTGCAGGTGCCGAGCGACGTCGACGCGGCCTTGCAGCACCTGGCCAGCTACGGCCCCGATGACGTGGTGCGCTTGGCGTTCTCCGGCCGCGTGGACCTGGACGGGCACCGCAGGCTGGCCCGCGCGGTGGAGCAGGCGCGCGGCCGTGCGCGCAGCCTGCAGGCGGATTTTTCCGCCTTGCGGCTGGAGCCCACCGCCGACGACATCGCCACCTTGCGCGCCGACGGCTATTTGGGCGAAGTCGTGGCAGCGCTGCGCGCGGCCCAGGAAGGGCCTGACGCCGAGGTCGCGCGCGATGCGCTGGCGATCCTGGCGGGTTTGCTGGACGCTCGCCGCGCCGGGGACGGTGGCGGTGCGCATTCCGGCATCGGCGGCGTGCGCAAGGAGGCCGCGCCGTGAAGCTGACCCGCATCCGCCTGGAGCAGTTTCGCCGGTTTCGGCGGCCGCTGGAACTGGCCGGACTGCAGCCGAGCATCAACCTGTTTACCGGCCCGAACGAGGCCGGCAAGAGCACGATCGTCGCGGCCATACGCGCGGCGTTCTTCGAGCGCCACCGCTCAGGAGCGGTGGAGGATTTGCGCCCTTGGGACGAACCGTCGGCCGCGCCCACCGTAGAGCTCGATTTCGAAATCGACGGCCGGCCGTACCGGCTCAAGAAAAGCTTCTTGGCCAGGAAGCGCTGCGAGTTGCTGGCTGGCGCGCAGCGCTACGAAGGCGCGCAGGCCGAAGACCACCTCGCTGAGCTGCTGGGCTTCCAATATCCGGGTAAGGGCAACAGCAAGGCCGAGCACTGGGGTATCCCGGGCCTGTTGTGGATGCAGCAGGGCGCCGGCCATGAGATCCGCGAACCGGTCGCCCACGCCACCGACCGGTTGCGCGCCGTGCTCGTCGATGCCGTGGGCGAAGTGACGGCAAGCGGCGGCGACGAAATCCTGGCGGCGGTGCAGGCCGAGCGCAACGAACTGCTTACGCCGGCCACCGGCCAGCCGCGCGGTGCTTACGCGCAGGCCCTCAAGCGCCAGTCGGAACTATCCGAGCGCGCCAAGGCGCTGCATGAAGCGATCGTTCGCTACCGCGAGCAGGTCGACGAGCTGCAGGCCCTGCGGGCCGAACATGCGCGCGACGAGCGCGAGGCGCCTTGGCAGGCGCTGCGCAGCCAGGCCGCGCAGGCGCAAGCCCGGCTCGACGGCATCGTCGGGCTGGAGGACGAACTGGCGCAGGCGCGCGCGCGGCTTACGCAGATCGAAGAAAACCTGGCAATGTTGCTCGGGCAGCTTGCGGATTACGACGCACAGCAGGCCGACGCGCAGCGGCGCATGCGCGATTGCGACGACGCCCAGGCGCGCGCACAGGCCGCCGCCGCCCAGGTGCGCGACTGGACGCAGCGCCGCGACGACGCACTCGCCCGCTACGAGCTGGCGCGCGCCGCGCTGCAAAGCGCGCGCCAGCGGCAAGCGCGCCAGGAAGCGGCCAGGCGGTGCGACGAATTGCGCGCACGCCTGCAGGCGGCGGACGCCGCGTTGGCCGATGCCGAAGCAGCGTCGGCCGCGCTGCAGGCGCAACGGCAGCGGGCCGCAGCCAACGAGATCGCCGAGGCGGACCTACAGCGCCTGCGCGAGCTGCGGCGCAGGCTGGACGAACTGACCATACGCAGGGACGCGGCTGCCACCCGCCTGCATTACGTGCTGGACGACGGCCGGAGCATAGACGTGGCAGGCCAGCCTGTCGCCGGCAGCGGCCAGCGGCTGCTGCTGGCCGATACCGAAATCGCGATGCCGGGACTGGGCAAGCTGCGCATCCAGCCCGGCGGCTCGGATCTCGCCCAGGTCAGCCGCGACGCCGAGGCGGTTCGCGAGCAGTACGACGCAGTGCTCGGGCAGCTGGGCGTGCCGGACCTGGCCCAGGCCGAGGTGCGGTGGCAGGCCTTCCAGCAGGCGCAGGCCGAGGCGCGCGCCAGCGCGGCGAGCCTGGGCGCCTTGGCGCCGCACGGGATCGACGCGCTGCGCGCCGATCGCGCGGCGCTGGCCGCACGCCTGGAAGAGGCCGAAGCGGCATTGGGCCAGGCCGGGACCGCGCCGGAAGGCGACGAAGCCGAGACGTCGATCGCCGTCGTGCAGGCCGCCGAAGGGGCGGCTGCCGAGTCATTGCGGCAGGCCGAGCAGGCGCTGGCGCAGGCGCAGCAGGCGCAGGTCGCCGCGCTGACTGCCAGCGAAGCGGCCCGGCGGGAGCTTGCGGCCCTGCAGGCGTTGCTTGCCTTGCCCGAGCGTGCCGAGCGGCAGGCGCTGGCGCAGCAGCGCCTGCTCGAGGCGCGCGCCGAGCAGGCGACCGTCCAGGGCCGGATCAAGGACTTGCTGGCGCAAATCGAAGCGGCCCGGCCGGACATCCTACGCCAGGATGTGGAGCGCTACACGCGCAGCGCCGAGCAACACGAGCGGCGCCACGCCGAGCGGCGCGAACGCATCGCGAGGCTGGAAGCGGCCTTGCAGGCCGACGGCGCGCAAGGTTTGGACGAGCGCCACGCCGAATGCCGCCGCGATGCCGAGCAGGCTGCCCGCCGCGTGCGCGAACTGCGGCGGCGCGCTGCGGCGCTCGATTACCTGTACGGGTTGCTGCGCGACCGGCGGCGCTCGGCCACGTTGAAGTTGCAGGCGCCGCTTGCCCGGCACCTGAATCGATACTTGCAGCTCTTGTTTGCGCAGGCCAGCCTCGAACTGGGCGAAGACCTGGCGCCGAGCGTCCTGATGCGCGACCGGGGCGGGCAAATCGAAACGGGCGGGTTCGAGGCGCTTAGCTTCGGTGCGCGCGAACAAATGGCGCTGATTTGCCGCCTGGCCTATGCCGACCTGCTCAAGGAGGCCGGCCGGCCCACCCTGGTCATCCTGGACGATGCGCTTGCGCATAGCGACGACCTTCGCCTGGCGCAGATGAAGCGGGCGCTGTTCGACGCCGGCAGCCGCCACCAGGTACTGCTCTTTACCTGCCATCCCGACAAGTGGGGCGACTTGGGGGTCGCGCCGCGGTCGTTGCCGGGGACGGGTGCCGCGGGGGACCCGCTTTGACGGCGGCGCCCGCAATGCGCGAGCGCCGGCCAGGCATTCTGGCGGCCATCGTTTTTTCGCAATTCGCGGGCACCTCGCTTTGGTTCGCCGGCAACGCCGTCGCAGCCGAACTGGCCGGCGGCGTGAGCGCGGCCTGGCTGGCCAGCGCCGTGCAGCTGGGCTTCATCGCCGGCACGCTGTTGTCGGCGCGGCTGCGCTTGTCCGATCGTTACCGGGCGACGTCGCTGTTTTTCGCCTCGTGCTGCGCGGGCGCGCTGTGCAACTATCCGCTGACTTGGCTGGCCCAGCGTTGGGCGTCACCCGAAGCCGTGCTGTCGGCGCGTTTCCTGGTGGGCGTGGCGCTGGCGGGCATTTATCCGGTCGGCATCAAGGTGGCGGCCGGCTGGTACCGGGATGAGCTGGGCAAGGCGCTGGGCTTCCTGACAGGGGCCTTGGTGCTGGGCACGGCCTTCCCTTACCTGGTGCATGGACTGGAGGCCGCGCCGGGCTGGCAACCGGTGTTGGCCGCATCCTCGGCGCTGGCGGTGATGGGCGGGATCGTGCTGCGTGTGACGGTGCCCGAAGGTCCCTATGCCGCCGGGCCCGAAGCCGCAGGCGGGGCGGCGCTGGCGCGTGCCTGGCGCGAGCGAGCACGCTTGCGCGCGGCCGCTTGCGGCTACGTCGGCCATATGTGGGAGCTGTACGCGTTCTGGGCGTTCGTCCCGTTCTATCTCGCGGGCCATTTCCAGTCGCAGGGGCTGGCGCCGCCGGCGCCCGTGCTGTCCCTGTGCACGTTCGCGGTGATCGCCGCAGGCGCGGCCGGCTGCATGGGGGGTGGCGTGTTTTCGCGGCGGCACGGCAGCGCGCCCGTGGCAGCGGCACAGCTGTCCGTTTCGGGCCTGTGCTGCCTGCTGTCACCGCTGGCCTTTGGCCTGCCCACGCCTGCGCTGGCGCTTTTCCTGCTGGCCTGGGGCGTGGCGGTGGTTGGCGATTCGGCGCAGTTTTCCGCGCTCAACGCGCGCGAGGCCCCGCCCGGGCAGGTGGGCAGCATCGTCACGCTCATCAATTGCATCGGCTTTTCGGTCACGGTGGCCAGCATCCAGCTGACTGGCGCGCTGGCCGATGCCGTGGGCGCACGCTATGTGCTGCTGCCCTTGGCGGCCGGCCCCGTCCTCGGGATGGCGGCCTTCTGGCCGACGTACTTCGGGGGCCGCCGCGGCGGTTAATGCAGCCTGGCCTCCTGCAGGTCTATCCTGCGCACCTGTTCGCGGGCCAGTTCGTCGGAAATCCGGCCGTTGCGTGCCAGGCGGAAGATTTCGTCGCGCGAGGCCGCCAATGCGGCCAAGCGCAGCTGGCGCTCGATCTCGGCTTGCCGCTGGATGGCGATGGCGTCGGCTTCCTGGCCCATGCCGCCGTAGACGGTTTGGTTGAAGCTGCTCGTGACCCGGGCGGCGACTTCGGTGAACACGGCGGGGTCTTCGTCCGGGTGCGCCTGGGTCAGCTTGCCCAGCGCGTCCTGGATGCCCCGGCAGGCGGCCTCGCGGGCCGCGGTCTCGGCCAGTTCCTCTTGGTGCTGGCGTTCGGTCTCCGGTGGCGCCTCGAGGTTCCTCAACAGCCGCGGCAGCCCGATGCTGGCGGCGAGCAGCGAAAGGATGATGACCATGGCCGCCAGGAAGATGGCCAGGTCGCGCGCGGGAAACGGCGAGCCGTCGGCCAGCGTCAGCGGCAATGTCAGCACACCGGCCAGTGTGATGGCCCCGCGCACGCCAGCCAGTGACATGGCCAGGGTCAGGCGCAGGCTGGGCGGCGGCGCCTCGCGCCCCTGCCAGCGCGCGGCGATGCGCCCGGCCTGCAGCGATATCCAGACCCAGCCAAAGCGCAGCAGCGCCAGCGCGACGTTGATGCCGAGCGCGTAGGCGACCAGCCACCAAAGGCTGTGATGGCCGGTTTGCGCGGCCGCGTGCGCCGCACCCTCGAAGATGGCAGGCAGCTGTTCGCCGAGCAGTACGAACATGATGCCGTTCAAGGTGAACTGCACCATGTTCCAGACCGCCGTGCGCTGCATGCGCGTGGTCGCCAGCGCCCGCCCCGACAGTTCCGCGTAGCTCATGACGATGCCGGCGGCCACCGCGGCCAGGATGCCCGATGCCCCAGCATGTTCGGCCAGCCCATAGGCGCCGAAGGGGATCAGCAGGCTGAGCAGGATCTCCGAGCCGGGCTCCTCGCCATAGCGCCGGCTGAAAACGGCCTTGGCAGTCGTTATCAGCCACGCGAAGCCACCGCCGATGGCCAAGCCCGCCAGCGCCACCCACAGGAACGAGGTCGCCGCAGTGGCCAGCGAAAACGTGCCGGTGACCGCGGCGGCCACCGCGAAGCGGAAGGCGACCAGGCCGCTGGCGTCATTGAGCAGCGATTCGCCTTCCAGGATGTGCATGATGCGGCCCGGGATGGCCACGCGCTGCGTGATGGCCGACACCGCCACGGGGTCGGTGGGCGAGACGATGGCTGCCAGCGCGAACGCCACCGGCAAAGGCATGGCGGGGATCATCCAGTGGATGAGCAGGCCCAGCCCGATCACCGTAAAGATGACTAGTCCGAAGGCCAACTCGATGATGGAGAACTTGTCCCGCAGCAGGCCTTCCTTGGGGATGCGCCATCCATCCAGGAACAGCAGCGGGGGCAGGAAGAGAAAAAAGAAGATCTCGGGATCGAGCCGCACGCCGTGATGGAAAACCCCCGAGATCAGCGCGCCCAGGGCGATCTGCACCAGGGGCAGCGGCACGGCCACGGGCAGCACCCGGACGATCATGCCGCTGACCAGGACGGCGATGAACATGACCAGCGAAACGGCTATGGCATCCACAAAGGCTCCTTGGCCATCGGCGGCGGGCACGCGCGCCAGGCAATGCTACCAATTCTGCCGCAGCCGGATGCCGCCAATGCCTACAGGAACATGCCGCCCGAGACCTCGATGCGCTGGCCGGTGATCCAGCCCGTGCCGTCGCCCAGCAGCGCCGCGATGGCGCCGCCGACGTCGTCGGGCAGGCCGGCGCGCCCCAGCGCCGTCTGCGCCGCGACGAAGCGGTTCACCTCCGGGTTGTCGCGCACCGTGCCGCCGCCGAAGTCGGTCTCGATGGCGCCGGGCGCCACGATGTTGACGCGGATGCCGCGCGGGCCCAATTCCCTGGCTTGGTAGCGGGTCAGGACTTCCATGGCGCCCTTCACGGCGGCGTATGCCCCGCTGCCCGGCAAGGAAAAGCGGGCCAGCCCGCTGGACACGTTGAGGATGCGCCCGCCGTCGGCGATCAGGGGCAGCAGCGCCTGGGTCAGGAAAAACGGCCCCTTGAAGTGGACGTTGACCAGTTGGTCGAACTGCTCGACCGTGGTCTCGGCGAAGGGGGCGCGCAGCCCCATGCCGGCGTTGTTGACCAGGAAATCGAAGCGCTCGCGTTGCCACTTCTCGCGCAGCAGGCTGGCGACGGCGTGTGCGAACGGGCCGAAGGCGGCGACGTCGCCCGCTTCCAATTGCAGGGCCGCGGCGCGCCGGCCCAGCGATTCGATCTCGGCCACGGCTTGCGCGGCCTCGTCGGCGCGGCTGCGGTAGGTCAGGATGACGTCGGCGCCGGCGCGGGCGACGTGCAGGGCGGCGTTGCGGCCCAGGCCGCGGCTGCCGCCGGTGATCAGGGCGATCTTGTCTTGCATGGCGGAATTCCTTCAAGTGGCGGACGCCGGGCATCGGCTTCCATGCAGGGCAGTCTATTGGTGTATCAATCGGCAATAAATCAACTTCTTGCCACTACACTGTTGTTGTTTTATGGACAATTGGCCCGGCGCGGGTCATGGGGGTGACGCGTGAACCGGCTCGATGCGCTGCAGGTCTTCGTCAAGGTCGCCGAACTGGCCAGCTTCAGCCGCGCGGCGCTGGCGCTGAACATGCCGCGCGCCACCGTTTCCAAGGCCGTCCAGCAGCTGGAGGCCCAGCTGGGCGCGCGGCTGTTGCAGCGGACGACGCGGCAGGTGCGCCTGACCCAGGAAGGCGAGGCGGCCTATGAACGGGGCCGCCAGCTGCTGGCCGACATGGAAAGCCTGCAAAGCCTGTTCCGCCGCAGTCCGGCGGCGCTGTCCGGCCGGCTGCGCGTGGACATGTCCTCGGGCGTGGCCCGGGAGGTGGTGCTGCCGCGCCTGCCCGAGTTCCTGGACGCGCACCCCGGGCTGACCGTGGAGCTGAGCAGCACCGACCGGCTGGTCGACGTGGTGCGCGAAGGCTTCGACTGCGTGGTGCGCGCCGGCGGCGCCCGCGATTCCTCGCTGGTGGGCCGGCTGCTCGGCGGCCTGCCTCAGCACAATTACGCCAGCCCCGCCTACCTGGCGCGCCACGGCGAGCCGCGCAGCCTAGACGACCTGCCGCGCCACCGCTTGGTGCACTATGCGAGCGTGCTGGGCGCGCGGCCGGTCGGCTGGGAATGCCACGAAAACGGCCGGGTCCGCCGGCTGGACATGCCCGGCGTGCTGACGGTCAACAATGCGGACGCTTACCTGGCCGCTTGCCTGGCCGGGCTGGGGATCATCCAGGCGCCGCGCCTGGGCGCGGCCAAGTATGTGGCGCGCGGCGAGCTGGTCGAGGTGCTGCCCCGGCACCGGCCTGCTCCCCTGCCGCTGACGCTGCTCTATGCTGACCGGCGCGTGCCGGCGCGGGTCCGCGCGTTCATGGAGTGGCTCGAGGACGTCCTGCGGCCGCACTTGGTGTAGCCGGGCCGAGCTGCGTGCCGCCCATGCACGGCGACTGGCCGGCAGGCGATGGCAGGCCCGCATGGCGGTGCGCCGCGCGCGTGCGACGCACCGCCGCTGCACCGGCTACGGCAGTTCGGCCGGGTGATTGCTCAGCGCCAGCGCCAACTGGCGGCGGATGTCCCATTCGTCCAGCCGGGCGTGCACGGGGCCGTAGAACACGCCGTCGCGCACGACGAATAGCGCAGGCAGGTGAAACACCTCGTAGCGCTGGACCAGTCCGCCGTTGTCCCCGGCGTCGATCCAGCACAGGCGCTCGACGGGCAGTCGCATGCGCGGCAGCCGCTCGCGCGCCAGCCGGCAGTCGGCGCAGGTCCGGCTATGAAAGACCAGCAGCGACGTGCCGGGCGCATCGAGCAAAAAGCGGTCGGCGGTGCCGTCGTTCAGTTCGGTCTGTTCCATCGCTGGCTGGCGTGCGGGGAGGCGGGCATGGGCAAAGGCGCTAGTGTAGGCCCGCGTGGCCGACCGGCGATTTACCCCGTCGCCAAGGGGCTATTTGCGGCGCCAGGGCCGCCCGCGTCTATGCTTATGCCCGGATGCCCGCCGCGCCAAGAGCGCCGCGGGCGCGCCGGCGCGCAAACCCGCGCGCGGCGCCAAGCCGCACAAGGAGGGCGCGTGCAGCCAGTCATTTCAGTAAGAAACCTCAAGAAAACCTACGCCAGCGGCTTCCAGGCGCTCAAGGGCGTCAACCTGGACATCCGCAAGGGCGAGATCTTCGCCCTGCTCGGGCCTAACGGCGCGGGCAAGACGACCTTGATCAGCATCATTTGCGGGTTGGTCACGCCCAGCGAAGGCACGGTGCTCGCCGCCGGCCACGACGTGGTGCGCGACTATCGCGCGGCGCGGCGCAAGATCGGCTTGGTCCCGCAGGAACTGTTCACCGACATGTTCGAAACCGTGCGGGCTACGGTCACCTTCAGCCGCGGCCTGTTCGGGCTGCCACCCGATCCGGCCCACATCGAGAACGTCCTGCGTACGCTGTCGCTTTGGGACAAAAGGGACACCAAGGTGATGGCGCTGTCCGGCGGCATGAAGCGGCGCGTGCTGATTGCCAAGGCGCTGTCGCACGAGCCCGAAATCCTGTTCCTGGACGAGCCGACTGCCGGCGTGGACGTGGAGTTGCGCCGCGACATGTGGGAAATGGTGCGCGGACTGCGGGAGCGGGGCGTGACCATCATCCTGACTACCCACTATATCGAGGAAGCCGAGGAGATGGCCGACCGGATCGGCATCATCAACCACGGCGAGATCGTCCTGGTCGAAGACAAGCGCACGCTGATGCGCAAGCTCGGCAAAAAGCAGCTGACGCTGTCCCTGCAGCAGCCGCTGTCGGCGGTGCCGCCGGGATTGGACGCCTACAAGCTGGAACTGTCGGCCGATGGCACCGAGATCGTCTATACCTTCGACGCGCAGTCGCACGACACCGGCATCGCCGAACTGCTGCGCAGCCTGCAGGCGCGCGGCATAGAGTTCAAGGACCTGCACTCCAGCCAGAGCTCGCTGGAGGAAATCTTCGTTAGCCTGGTCAGGGGCCAGCCATGAATTTCCACGCCATTCGCGCAATCTACCGTTTCGAGCTGGCGCGCACGCTGCGCACCCTGGTGCAGAGTATTGCCTCGCCGGTGATATCGACCTCGCTGTACTTCGTCGTCTTCGGTTCAGCCATCGGCTCGCGCGTGGGCGAGATCGACGGCGTGGCATACGGGGCCTTTATCATCCCCGGGCTGCTGATGCTTTCGTTGATGACCGAAAGCATCTCCAACGCCTCGTTCGGCATCTACATGCCCAAGTATGCCGGCACGATCTACGAAGTCCTGTCCGCGCCGGTTTCCTGGGTCGAGATCGTCATCGGCTACGTCGGGGCGGCGGCCACCAAGTCGGTGGTGCTGGGGCTCATCATCCTGGCGACCGCGCGCGTGTTCATCCCCTTCCACATCGAGCACCCGTTCTGGATGGCGGGGTTCTTGTTGCTGACGGCCGTGACCTTCAGCATGTTCGGCTTCGTGCTGGGCATCTGGGCGACCGGCTTCGAAAAACTGCAAATCGTGCCCATGATGATCATCACGCCGCTGACCTTCCTTGGCGGCAGCTTCTATTCCATCAACATGCTGCCGCCTTTCTGGCAGCAAGTGACGCTGTTCAACCCGGTGGTGTACCTGGTCAGCGGATTTCGCTGGAGCTTCTACGGCATGGCCGACATCAATGTCGGCATCAGCCTGGGCATGACGGTGGTTTTCCTGGCGCTGTGCATGGGTGCGATCTGGTGGATCTTCCGTACCGGCTATCACCTCAAGGCGTGATCCGTGGCATGGGCGCTTTGCATGGCCGCGGCGCCAGCCCGGCCGCCCTGCCGCGTCAATGCTGCTCGAACCGGTCGTAGCGCCGTTCGTCGCGGATCGTCTCGTGCAGGACGTCGGTCACGCGTGCGGCGGGCGGCCCCTGGCGCATCCACTGCAGCATGCGGTCGATGGCGTCAGGGCTGCCCTGCAGCAGCGCCTCGACCGAGCCGTCGGATGCGTTGCGCACCCAACCGCCTATGCCGAGCATGTGCGCCTGGCGCACTGCCGAGGCGCGGTAGCCCACGCCCTGCACTTTGCCGGTGACGCGTACCGACAGCGTTTCGAGAGGGGAATCTGCGCTTTGCTTTTTCATGACTGGACGGTGCAAATCCAAAGGCCGGCCAAGGCTGCCGGCCAAACCGTAGCACGAGCGGCGGCGAACGCGCACCGCAGCCGCGCAGCTAGCCGGCCTTGGCGGCCTTGTCCTTTGTCTTTTTCTTCTTGGGCGGCAGGGCCAGCATCGTTCCCCGGCATTTGGCCGAGCCGCACAGGCACTTGTACTGCTCCTTGAGCTTGCGGGTGATCCTGCCGTCGATGACCAGGCCGTAGTCGTAGTTCAGTTCCTCGCCGCGCTTGATGTCGCGCAGGGCTACGATGTAGACGCGCTTGCCATGGCGGCCCTCCTGCGCCTCGCAGTTGGGCTCGCAGCTATGGTTGATCCAGCGCGCGTCGTTGCCTTGGTCGCCGCCGTCGATGATGCGTCCGGAGCTGAGCGCGAAGAAAAAGGTGTGGAAGGGATCGTCCGGGTTGGCCGGGTGGCGGCGGTCGGCCTCCTCGGGGCTGATCCGCTTGCCGCCGTATTCCAGGATGCGCGTGCCGGCCGGGATGTTGCGCGCGGCGAATACACCGGTGCCGTGCACCTTGGAGCGCCGCACGACGTGCCAGACCAGCGCTGCCGCATTGGCGGCCTTCTTGGATGCTTCGCGGCTCATGGGCGGGGCGCCTTGGCGGTGCCGAAGCAGTGCATGGGCTCGGGGAAGGCGCCGTTGCGCACCTCGTCGGCATAGCGCTGCACGGCCTGGCCGATGACTTCGGACAGGTTGGCGTAGCGCTTGGCGAAACGCGGCGCGCGTGGCGTCAATCCCAAGATGTCTTCGGTCACCAGGATCTGGCCGTCGCAGGCAGGCGAGGCGCCGATGCCGATGGTGGGGATGGACAATTCGGCGGTGATGCGCGCCGCGACGGGCTCGGCAAGCCCTTCGAGCACGATGGCGAAGGCGCCGGCCTGCTCGTGCGCGCGCGCGTCGGCGACGATGCGTTCGGCCGAGGCTTCGTCCATGCCCTGGGCGCGAAAACCCCCCATGGTGTTGACGTACTGCGGCATCAGGCCGACGTGCGCCAACACGGGAATCCCGCGGTCGACCAAAAAGCGCACGGTATCGGCCAGCGCCGCGCCGCCTTCCACCTTGACCGCCGCGGCGCCGCTGCGCGAGACCATGTAGGCCGCGTTGCGAAACGCCTGGGCGGGCGATTCCTGGTAGCTGCCGAAAGGCATGTCGACCACGACGCAGGCGCGGCGCGTGGCGCGCACCACCGCCGCGGCATGCTCGGTCAACTGTTCGACGGTGATCGTCAATGTATCCGGCAGGCCATAGCCCACCATGGCCGTGGAATCGCCGGTCAGGATCAGATCCAGGTGCTCGTCGATGACCCTGGCGATCGAGCTCGTGTATGCCGTCAATGCCACGATCTTGCGCTGGCCCTTGCAGGCCGTGATCTGCGGCACGGTGATGCGTTTGACTTCGGTGTGGATGCTCATGGCTGCCCATCAGGCTCGGCGCGCCATGCGCGCGCCGTGTTGCGTCGCATTATATCGGCCGCGTGCCTTGCGCCGGCACATGCGGCGACGACATAATGCGCCATCCGTTGCGGCCGCGGGCCATGCCCGATCGCGCGGGCAGCATCACTGGCAAGCCGTCGCGTCGCTGGCAGGCGCGACGCGGGTCCCGGGCGCGCATCGCCGAACGGGCTTCCTGTCCATCACGACTTCCCCGACACGACCATGAATCCTTTCCTCACATCGATCCGCCGTTTCGCAGGCATGGCCGCCGCTTGCGCTGCGCTGTGCGCGCCTGCCGTGGCGGCCGCCGCCCAGCCGTGGCCCGCGCAGCCGCTGCGCCTGATCGTCGCGTATCCGCCGGGCGGGGTCAGCGACATCGTCGCGCGCGCGCTGGCCGACGAGCTGACCGGGCCGCTGGGCGTGCCGGTCATCGTCGAAAACCGTGCTGGCGCGGCCGGCTCCGTGGGCATGGAAGCCGTCTCCAAGGCAGCGCCCGATGGCTATACGGTGGGTTTTTCTGCGATCAGCCCGCTGACGCTGACGCCGCACCTGCGCCAAGTGAGCTATAGCGCGCCGGGAGCCATCGTTCCCGTGGTAGGCGTGATGTATTCGCCGGTGGCGCTGCTGGGCACGCCGGCCTTCCCAGGCAAGACACTTGCTGACGCGATCGCGCAGGCCAAGGCGCAGCCAGGGGCGTTGCGCTGGTCGACTTCCGGCGTGGCCAGCGTCGGCCACATCACGTTGGAACAGTTCAAGCGCGGCGCCGGCGTGGATATCACCCATATCCCCTACAAGGGCGGCGGCCAGCAGCAGAATGACGCGCTGGCCGGCCAGTTCGAGCTGCTGACGACCAACCTTGGGCCGGCGCTCACCGAGCACATCCGCGCGGGCAAGCTGCGTCCGCTGGCGGTGGGCGCGCCCAAGCGCGTGGACGCGCTGCCGGATGTGCCCACCTTCGCCGAGGCGGGCTATCCCAAGGCCAACCTGATGTCGGTGTTCGGCATCTTCGCCCCCGGGGGCACGCCCGATGACGTGGTGCAGCGCTTGAACAAGGAAATCAACGCGGTGCTCGCCCGGCCCGACTTCCAAAAGCGGCTTGCCGACAGCGGCAACAGCCCGCTGGGCGGCAGTCCGGCCGAATTCGCCGAGCTGGTGCGCAACGAGTCGGACAACAACCGCGCCATCATCGAGCAGGCCGGCATCGGTCCGGAATAGCGGCGCCGGCGCGTGCACCGGCCCGTGCGGGTGCCTGCCTCGTGCCAAGCCTTACAGGCCGCGGGTCTCGCCGCCGTCGACGTCGACCAGCGTGCCCTGTATATAGGCGGCGCGGGGCGACACCATGAAGGCGGCCACGGCCGCGATTTCCTCGGGCGTGCCAAAGCGCCGTATGCCGCTGGCGCGCAACAGCTCGGCCGTGGCCTCGGCGGTCGATATGCCGCGCGAGGCGGCCAGGCGCTCGATGTTGTAGGCCAGCCGGTCGGTTTCGATGCGGCCCGGGTTGATGGCGTTGACGCGCACGCCGTCGGCCTGGCCGATGGCCGCCATCGCCTTGGTGAAATGCATGAAGGCGGCGTTGACCGCGCCGCCGATGGTGAAGTCTGGCGCCGGCGTGCGCCCGCCCACGCCGATGATGTTCAGGACCGCGCCGCCGGCCTCGCGCAGGTGCGGCCAGGCCTGGCGCGTCAGCCGCACCGCGCCGTGAAACTTCAGCGCGAAGCCGTCCATCCAGTCGGCGTCGGACAGCGCGAAGAAATCGCCCCGCTTGGTGGCACCGGCGCAGTTGACCAGGATGTCCAGCCGGCCCAGCTCCCGGAGAGCGGCCTCGACGACCTGGGCCGCGGCCGCAGGGTCGCGCAAGTCGACCGCGCAATGGACGACCTTGCCCTCGCCGGCCTGGCGCAGGGTGGCGGCCGCGCGTTCGAGCCGGGCCGGGTCGCTCGCGACCAGGCAGATGCTGGCGCCTTCGCGCACGAGCTGCGCGGCGATGGCCGCGCCGATGCCGCGGCTGCCTCCGGTGACGATGGCGGCCTTGCCGCCCAATTCCAGTTGCATGGTACGTCCTGTCTAGGTGGGGGAAACGTGCCTGGGCAATACCGCGGCGGTCGCGGCCCGTGGCGCTAGCCGGCCTTGGCCGCGGTCTTTCTGGCGGTTTTCGCGGCGGTTTTCTTGGCTGCCGTCTTCGATGCCGTCTTGGTGGCAGATTTGGCCGCCGTCTTCGCGGCCGTTTTGGCTGCCGTCTTGGCAGCGGTCTTGCGCCCGGGCTTTTCGCCGCGCGGCTCGAATTCGAAGCCGATCTTGCCGTCGGGCTGTCGCACCAAAAACGCCTTGAACTTCCGGTTGGTGCGGCTGGAGACGAAGCCGTCGAGCAGGTCGGTGCGGCCCTCGGCAAGCAGTTTCTCCATCTGCTCGCGCGAGACTTCCTGCTGCAGGATCACCTTGCCGGAGCGGAAGTCGCAGGTCTTGGCCGCGCTGACTGCGTTTTCGCAGACGTAGCTCATGCCGTATTCGAACACCCGCCCGCTGCACTTGGGGCAGGGGCCTACCGGCGTATGGCCGGAAAAGTCCACGGGTTCGTCGGGCTCGTCATCGTTCTGGCCGAAGTCGAACTGCAGCTTGTACTCGTCGTCGATGCGCAGGATGGCGGCAAAGGGCCGGCCCATTTTGCTGACGAACCCCGACAGCGGACCCAGCTCGCGCTTGGCCAACAGCTCTTCGACCTCCTGTGGCTCGAAGGTGCGGCCGCCCGGGTGCTTGCCGATGGAAAAGTCGCACTGCGTGCAGGCATAGCGCCGGTAGTTTTCCTTGACGACGCCGCCGCATTTCGGGCAGGGAGTGGACAGGGTGACGTAGTCGCCAGGCACCGTGTCGCGGTCATATTCCTTGGCCCGCTTGACGATGATCTGGGTCATCTGCGCGATTTCGCGCATGAAGGCGTCGCGCGCCAGCGCCCCTTGCTCGATCTGCTTGAGCTTGTGCTCCCATTCGCCGGTCAGCTCAGGCGAGGTCAGCTCGGTGACGTCCAGGCCGTGCAGCAGCGTCATCAGCTGGCGCGTCTTGGCCGTCGGGATGAGCTCGCGTCCCTCGCGGCGCAGGTAGCCGTCGCTGAGCAGCCCTTCGATGATGGCCGCGCGCGTGGCGGGCGTGCCCAGCCCGCGCTCGGACATGGCCTCGCGCAACTCTTCGTCCTCGACGAGCTTGCCCGCGCCTTCCATGGCCGACAGCAGCGTGGCTTCCGTGTAGCGGGGCGGTGGCTTGGTTGCCTGTGCGACGATGTCGACGTCCTCGGTGCGCACGGCCTCGCCTTCGACCACCGGTACCAGGTTGGCGTCGTCGCCTTGGGCTTCGCGGCCGTAGATTTCCAGCCAGCCGGGCGCGACCAGCACCTTGCCGTCGGTCTTGAAGTGGTGACCGTTGACTTCGGTGATGCGGGTCGTGACCCGGTACTCCGCCGCCGGGAAGAACACCGCCAGGAAGCGCTTGAGCACCAGGTCATACAGCTTGGCCTCGGCTTCGCTCAACTCGCGCGGGATCTGCAGGGTCGGGATGATGGCGAAGTGGTCCGACACCTTCTTGTTGTCGAAGATACGGCGGTTGGGCTTGACCCAGTCCCGCTCGACGATGCGCTGGGCGAAGCCGGCCAGCGGCACGACTACGCCGGCGCGCGCCTCGGCCAACCCCTGCATCGTCTGGCGCACTGTATTGATATAGTCTTCCGGCAGGTAGCGCGAGTCGGTACGGGGGTAGGTCAACACCTTGTGCCGCTCGTACAGGCTTTGCGCCAGGGCGAGGGTGGCCTTGGCCGAAAAGCCGAAGCGGGAGTTGGCCTCGCGCTGCAGCGAGGTCAGGTCGAACAGGGCCGGCGACAACTGGGTCGACGGTTTGGATTCCTCACTGACCTGCCCCGGCTGGCCGCGGCAGGCGGCGACCACGCTTTGCGCGGCGGCTTGCGACCACAGTCGCGATTCGCGCTTTTCGGGGTCGCGCTCGTCCCTGCGGAAGTCCGGATCGAACCACCTGCCCTCGTACAGCCCGGCGGCGGCCACGAAGCTGGCGCGCACCTCCCAGTAGTCGCGCGAGACGAAGTGCCGGATGCGCTCTTCGCGCTCGTGCACGATGGCCAGGGTCGGCGTCTGCACCCGGCCGACGGGCGTCTTGAAAAAGCCGCCGTCCTTGCTGTTGAAGGCCGTCATGGCGCGGGTGCCGTTGATGCCTACCAGCCAATCGGCCTCGGCGCGCGAGCGGGCGGCCGACTCCAGGGGCTTCATCTGCGCGTCGTCGCGCAGGTTCTGGAAGGCTTCGCGGATGGCCTGCTGCGTCATCGACTGCAGCCACAGGCGCTTGATCGGCTTGTTGACCCCGGCGTACTGGATGATGTAGCGGAAAATGAGCTCGCCTTCCCGACCGGCGTCGCAGGCGTTGATTACGCTGTCGACGTCCTTGCGCTTGAGCAGGCGCACCAGCAGCTTGAGCCGCTCGGCAGCTTTCTTGTCGGTCGGGCCCAGTTCGAAGGCCGGCGGGATCACCGGCAGGTGCGCAAAGCTCCACTTGCCCTTGACCGGGTCATTGGGCGCGACCAGTCCAAGCAGGTGGCCGATGCTGGACGCCAAGACGTAGCGGTCGCTCTCGAAATAATCTCCTTCGCGGACGAACCCCCCCAGCGCCCGCGAAATGTCCAGGGCGACCGACGGCTTCTCGGCAATAATCAGCGTTTTGTTCATGCGTTTCCAGTGGCGGCGGGTCCGCCGCGAGTTAGCGCGGATGATAAGAGGGGAGTTTCAGGCCGTGCAAGTTGACGCCCCGCGCCGCCTTTTTCCATCTTACGACGGTTGGCGGGCCTTTCTTGCGCGCGCGGCCGTCGCGTTGGCGGCCGTGCTGCTGGGCGCGGGCGTGGTTTGCCTGGTCGCCGCCAACTGGCCGGGCATGGACAAATGGCAGCGTTTCGCACTCGTCCAGGCCATGCTCGCCGCGCTGTCGGTGGCCGCGGCGTTCTGCGGCCGGTCACCGCGCGATGGCGGACGCGGGGAGGTGGTGCGCGACGCCCTGGCCGCGGCAGCCGGCCTCGTGTTGGGGGCGCTGCTTGCCTTGGTCGGCCAAACTTACCAGACCGGCGCCGACGCTTGGCAACTGTTCGCCGGGTGGGCGGCGCTGCTGCTGGCGTGGGCGGCGGCCGGCGGCGGCGCCTTGACCTGGATGCTGTGGGCATTGGTCTTCAATGCCGCCCTCTGGCTGGGCGTGCACGATGCCGGATTCGACGGTGTGCTCGACACGGGTAGGGCTGCCGGCGGCGTGATGGGGCTGGCCAACGCGGGCTTGCTCGCCGCCTGGGAAGGGCTGGCGGCGCGCCGGGGGATTGCCGGGCGCGGTGGCCCGCGCCTGCTGGCGGCCCTGATGCTGGGCGCGCCGGCGGCCTCCTTCGTGTTGGGCCGCCTGGATGCCGGGGCCATCGCCGTGTTGGCCGTGTGGTTGGCCGTGGCCGCCGGGGCGTGGGCGGCGTACCGGCGGCGCCGGTTCGACCCCGTCATCCTGGCCATGGCGGCGTTGGCGGCGATCGCCGTGGCGGCCCGCCTGGCCGGGCAATGGCTGTTCGACGCGCTGGGTGACGGCGCGGCGCTGGCGTTGGCCGTGCTGCTCGTGGCGGCATCGGCCTGGGCGGCGCGATGGATCGCCCGCGCGGCGGGGCGCTCCCGCGCGGATGGCGCACCCGCTTCGTCAGGCCCGCCCACGGACGGCGAGCCCTGGTACGCGCGCGCCTTGCTGGCGGCCGGCGCTTGGGTGGCGACCTTGCTGCTGCTGGTGTTTCTGGTAGCCGCCGACGTGGTCGACGGTCCCGGCGGGGCGTTGGTCGCGGGCGCCTGCCTGATGGCAGGGGCGGCTTGGGCCGCGTGCGCCGGGCAAGGGGCCTTCCTGCGCCAGGCTGCGGCGGCGGCAGGCTTGGCCGGTTTGGCGCTGGCCGGCTACGGTCTGGCCGAGGCGGTGCCCTCGGGGGTGGCCGCCTGGGCGGGTTGGCTGGCGCTGGCGGCGCTCCTTTACGCGCTGGCGCCCGTCTGGGCGTTGCGCCTGGGCTGCGGGTTGGCCATGGCGCTGGCTATGGGTGGTGCGGTGCATGGCCTGGCCGGCGGCGATGCCTGGCACGCCCTGGGGCGGTTGGCCGGCGATGGCCAGACCGGGTTGCGCCTGTGGCTGCTGGCCGCGCTGGCCGGCCTGGCCGCCACGCTCTTCGCGCTATCCGGCGGCCGGGCCGGGGCGGCCCGGCCGCTGGCCTGGTCCTGTGCCGCGGCCGCCCAGGGCCTGGC
>Ga0065721_10003720_pt1 | contig 95024 bp, 84 predicted proteins | sample Mesricmetagenome_FD_59108 | JGI IMG/M metagenome (GOLD analysis project Ga0065721, IMG submission 59108) | Mesophilic microbial community from rice straw/compost enrichment Sample: eDNA_1 v2 (version 2) | ecosystem: Engineered > Solid waste > Grass > Composting > Bioreactor | place: USA: Davis... | reverse complement strand
CGACAGTCGGGAGGCCTCTGCATCGTTAACGGAGGCTGGGTCCGGGGATGGGAAATTCCGGTGAGAGCCGGCCCTAGGAAACCCCCTGCCGGAAATCCCGACGCCCCGGGGCGGATTGCGTCTCGTTTTTTAATTCTGAGGCGGAATCCGCCTCGGGGCTTCCATCGACGTCTCAAACCCGGAGGTTTTTGAACCGGCCGGCACTTCGGCACGCGCGAGCGCTGCGGAAGGCTCTTTGAACCCGCCCCGGCAAGGGACAGGCGTCACATCGGCAAACAAGGTCCTCGTGACAGGACGGTGACAGGGAGCATGCCTAATCTGGCCTCCACGAACGCAACGCCGTTCGCCTTGTTTCTGGGAGGAACTATGAACAAGCTGCTTCTCGCCGCGCTGGCTGCCGGCGCTCTTTCCATGCCCGCTCTTGCCGCGGATTACACCATCCTCGCGCCGGCCGGTCCGGGCGGCGGCTGGGACCAGACCGCCCGCACCATGCAGGAAGCCCTCACTGCCGAGGGAATTTCCGGCAATGTGCAGGTGACCAATGTGCCCGGCGCCGGAGGCACGATCGGTCTCGCCCAGTTCGCCACGCAGGAAAACGGCAATCCCAATGCCCTGATCGTCGGCGGCTATGTCATGGTCGGCGCCATCCTGACCAATGCCTCGCCCGTCACCCTGGACAATGTCACTCCCATCGCCCGCCTGACCGGCGAGGCCGTCGGCATCGTGGTCCCCGCCGCCTCCGATATCCAGTCGGTCGATGATCTGGTGGCCAAGCTCAAGGAAAATACCGGCGCGGTCTCCTGGGCCGGCGGTTCGGCCGGTGGCGTCGATCACATCACGGCGGGCCTCGTGGCAAAGGCCATCGGCGTCGATCCCACCCAGGTCAATTACATCGCCTATTCGGGCGGTGGCGAAGCCCTCGCGGCCATTCTCGGCGGCCAGGTGACCGTAGGTATTTCCGGCATCAGCGAATTCGCCTCGCAGATCGAGGCGGGCGAGCTGCGCCTTCTGGCCGTGTCCACCGATAGCCGCGTTCCCGGCTTCGATGCGCCGACCCTGACGGAGGCCGGCGTCGACGTGGCGGTGCAGAACTGGCGCATGGTCGCCGCTGCGCCCGGCATCACCGATGAGCAGAAGGCCGCAATCACCGCCGATATCAAGGCCATGGCCGAGTCTGCGAGCTGGCAGACCGCGCTGGAAACCAAGGGTTGGGTCGACACCTATCTCGACGGCGATGCTTTCGATGCCCAATTGCAGGCCGATATCGACGCCACCGAGACGATCCTGAAAGAAATCGGCCTCGTTCAATGACGACAGGCTCTTCCAGCCCGCAGCGCCGCCCCGACGGGGCGGCGCTTGTTATCGCGGCCATCCTTGCCGGCATCGCCCTGGTCATTTTCTGGCAGACCAGCCAGATGCGCGTACCTCCGGTCCAGCAGCGCATGGGGCCGACCGTCTTCCCCTATGTGGTCGCCTCCGGGCTGCTGCTGCTGGCGGGCGGCACGGTCATATCGGCCCTGCGGAACGGCTTTCCAGCGCGCAGCAAGGATGATTACCGGCCCATCTTCTGGGTTGTCGGCGGCCTTGTCGGACAAATCCTGCTCCTCTCCACGGCCGGTTTCTCGATTGCCACCGGCGTGCTCTTCGCCTTTACGGCCAAGGCGTTCGGGCGTGGACCGCTCTGGAAAACCATTCCGATCGGCGTGGTCTTCGCCTTCATCGTCTGGTTCATCTTCGCCAAGGGGCTGCAGCTTTCCCTGCCAACCGGCGTGCTCGAGCGCCTTCTGACCACCGGGAGCGCCTTCTGATGAGCACGTTCGAACTTCTCGCCAATGGCCTCGTCGCCGCCCTGCAATGGCAGAACCTGGTCTATGCGCTGATCGGCGTCACCCTGGGCACCGCCGTCGGCGTGCTGCCGGGCATCGGCCCGGCGCTGACCGTGGCCCTGCTCCTGCCGGTCACCTACAAGCTCGACCCCGCCGGCTCGCTGATCATGTTCGCGGGCATCTATTATGGCGGCATGTATGGCGGCTCGACCACGTCGATCCTGCTCAATACGCCGGGCGAGAGCGCCTCCATCGTCACCGCGCTCGAGGGCAACAAGATGGCCCGCAAGGGCAGGGGCGGTCCCGCCCTGGCCACGGCCGCCATCGGGTCCTTCGTGGCCGGGCTCATCGCCACGCTCGGCCTGGCCTTCATCGCGCCCTTCGTGGTCCGCTTCGCCCTCTCCTTCGGACCCGCGGATTATTTCGCGCTCATGGTCCTGGCCTTCGTCACCGTCTCGGCCGCCTTCGGCGACAGCGCCCTGCGCGGGCTCACTGCGCTCTTTATCGGCCTTGGCCTCGGCCTGATCGGCATCGATCTGCAATCGGGGCAGACGCGCCTCGCCTTCGGCATCATGGATCTGCTCGACGGCATCGAGGTCACCACCCTGGCGGTGGCGCTCTTCGCCATTGGCGAAACGCTCAAGACCGCCTCGGATCGCGACCAGGTCGCTGCCCAGGTCATGGCGGTCAAGGGCTCGGTCTGGATGACCATCGAGGATTGGAAGCGGAGCTGGGCCTCCTGGCTGCGCGGCACCTTTATCGGTTTCCCCATCGGCGCCATGCCGGCGGGCGGCGCCGATGTCGCCAGCTTCCTCTCCTACAGCGCCGAAAAGAGCTTCGCCAAGAAGCCCGAGGAATTCGGCCATGGCGCCATCGAAGGCGTCGCCGGTCCCGAGGCGGCCAACAATGCCTCGGCGGCGGGCACGCTCGTGCCCTTGCTGACGCTGGGCCTGCCGACCACGGCAACGGCGGCGATCATGCTGGCGGGCTTCCAGCAATTCGGCCTGCAGCCCGGCCCCTTGCTCTTTGCCAACAATGCCAACCTGGTCTGGGCCCTGATCGCCAGCCTCCTGGTCGCCAATTTCATGCTGCTGGTGCTCAACCTGCCGCTGATCGGCCTGTGGGTGAAGTTGCTCACCATTCCCAAGCCCTGGCTCTATGGCGGCATTCTGGTCTTCGCCACGCTCGGCACGCTTGGGGCCAACGGCGCCATGTCCATGGGCATCGGCCCGGTGCGCATCTCGTTCGAACTGGTCTTGCTGCTGGCCTTCGGCGTGCTCGGCTATGTCCTGCGCCGCTTCGGCTATCCCATCGCCCCGGTCGTGGTCGGGCTGATCCTGGGACCCATGGCCGAACAGCAGCTCCGTCGCGCCCTCGCCATCAGCCAAGGCGATCCGGCCATCCTGTTCCATTCGCCGATTTCGCTCGTGCTCTATGCCGTGGCCATTGTCGCGGTCGGGCTGCCCTTCATCCTGCGCATGCGCGGGCAGGGTAAGCTACTCGGCCAATTGGCGACCGACGAGGACTGAAAACAAAAGCCCGGATGCCAGGGAGGGACTGGCATCCGGGCTTGTCATACCGGCAGGACGGGCGCCGGGCTCCGGAGGGAGGGGCCGTGGCCAGCGCCGCGAGCGGGGCTCGTCAGATCTTGCCGATGTTGCGGAATGCGACCGGGTCGATACCCAGGGTCTCAAGGTGCTTGGCCTTGGGCGCCCGGCCGGCATCGACAGCCGCCGACACAGCGGCAGCACTGCCGAACACGGTGGCGAAAGTGTCGAGGGTCGCAAAGAACTTGTTCTTGGGCAGGGAGCTCATGGTTCAATCCTTCCTTGGGGACCCGGATCATCCGGGCCGCTTCCATGCTCCCTAGATGGTCTCGACAAGGCCGGTGCGGTAGAGGCGCTTTGTTCAGCCCAGCCATGCGCTGGGCGTAAATCTTCTCCCCCGGGCATAGCCCCATGATATCCTGCGATGGTCAGGGTTTTGGGGAGACGATTTCCTGCCAGGTATCGAGAAACCGTTGCCGCCTCAGCGTGTCGAGGGCAACCAGCAGGCTCGGTCCGAGCGGAATGGGCTGGATCACCCCGCGCCCGCGCGCGGAAATTGCCTCGCTGGTCCAGTCACCATCGCCATCGGGCACGACCGAGCCCAAAGCCGTGGGGCCGGCAGCCACGGCCTGGCCGGCCGGCGACAGGGCAAAATCCACGAAAGCCCGCGCCAGCTCCGCGTCCGGCGCATTGCGCGGGATCAGCATGGACCGGGTCAGCACCAGCACGTAATCGTCCGGAACGACGATTTCGATATCGGCGCCTTCCGCCTGCCGCGCAAAGGCATAGGACCCCAGCACATTATAGCCCAGCGCCAGGCTGCCATCGGCAACGCCGTTGAGGATGGCGGGGCTGGAGCCGGAAAATTGCGCATTCACCCGGCCGAACGCATTGGTCAAACGCCAGAATGTGGACGAGATCGTCTGGTCCTGCGCGGCGAGCAGATAACCGACGCCGGACAGCGCGATGTCATAGGTGGCGATCTTGCCGCGAAACCGCTCCGTCTGGGTCTCCAGCAATTCGGCCAGCGTCAGATGCGTGCGCGGCACCTCGGCGGGACTCAACTGGCGTGGATTGTAGATGATCACCGCCGGCTCGAAAGTGAACCCGAACACTTCGTTGCGCCAATGCGCCCAGTCCGGCAGCGCATCAAGAAACGGGCTGTCATGGGAGAGCGCGTGACCGTCATTGGCCAGCTTCAACTGCAGGTCCGATGCCGAGCTGATCAGCAGGTCCGGCGGGGTATCGAGGTCCCCCGCCAGGAATCCCTCGTAGAGAGGCCGGGAATCCCATTCCTCGTAGATGATGCCGATATCGGGCCGCTGCCGCTGGAAGGCCTCGATGAAATAATCGAAAAGCGGCGTGTCGGTTGTCCCGAAGATATTGAGCACCCGGTCCTGCGAGCCGTCCGGCGCCGGATAGGTCGCGGTCGCCGCCTCCGTCGGGCCGGTCGGCATGAGCAGCGCGCCGGCAAGCAGGAGCGGCGCGGCAAGGCCCAGGACGGGATTGCCGCGTCGGGGCAGGGGCAGGGATATGGCGACCACCAGTCCGCCGCCCTCCCGGTCCCGCAGGTCCAGCCGTCCTCGATGCGCGGCCACCACGCGCGAAACGATGGAAAGGCCCAGGCCGGAACCGGCCGTGCCATTGCTGTTCCTGCCGCGCTTGAACCGCTCCAGCACCATGGATTTCTCCTCATTCTCGATGCCCGGCCCCCGATCGGCCACTTCGATCAGGACATGTTCCCCCGCCATCCGCCCGCCAATGTCCACCTGGCCCGGCGAATAGACCAACGCATTGTCGACGACATTGCGCATCATCTCCCGCAGGGCGACCCGGTCACCCCGCAGCGGCGCACCGGCCGCCTCCGGGCTCAGCGCGATATGCAGGCGCCTTGCCTGTTCCGGATCGAGCCGCTGGCGGACCTCGTCGATCACCGCTTCCAGGGTCGTGGTCTCGTTTTCCTGGTTTTCCAGGCGATGCGAGACAGTCGCTTCCATGAGCAATTGGCTGACCAATTGGCTGGCCTGCACCGCGCCGGTATGGATGCGCCCGACCCGCCGCCGCAGGGCTTCGGGATCCTGTTCGTCCATGGCCACTTCCGCTTGGGCGCGCAGCGAGGCCAGCGGGGTGCGGACTTCATGGGCCGCCTCGGCAACCAGCCCGCTCACCCGCTCCATGGCATTGCGCAGGCGCGCCATGAAGGCGTTGAGCGCCGAAACCAGGTGCTCGACCTCCGCCGGAACCGGCACGGTAATGGCCGAGAGGTCGTCGGGCGAGCGGGCGCGCAATTCATGTTCCAGCTCGGTCAGCGGCGCGAACATCCGCGAAATGCCGAACCAGACCAGACCGATGGCCAGCAGCGTCAGCGCGATGACGGGCAGCACGGCATTGGACAGGATTTCGGCGGAGAGCGCCTCCCGCTGGTTCTGCGTTTCGGCCACGTGGATGGTAACCCAGCCCGTATCGCTCGGCGTCGAGATCAATCGGCCCACGCTCACCACGCGCACGGTTTCGTCCCGATAGACCATGTCGGTGAAATGCGGTTCGGCCGAGACGGTTTCGGGCATCTGCGCGGCCAGGTCCTCATAGCCGGTGACCGTGCGCGCATCGGGGTCCTCGACGGCGTAGAACACGCGGTCCTGCCCGGAAAACATGGCGAAGGCCGCAAAGGGGATTTCCACCACCACGGCGTCGCTCTCGACCTGCACGGCACCCGCAATGGTCAGCGCCGAGGCGGCCAGCAGCCGATCGAAGGCGCGGTCCGCAGCCCGCTCGGCATAGTCGCGGATGAAGACGATCAGCACCAGGGCGGCCAGCACCAGGAGCGCGATCGCCAGCGCGAAAATGCGGCGGCGGAGCGAAAAGGATTTCCGCCTCGAAGCCGCCACCTATTCGGCCACCCGCATCAGATAACCGACGCCGCGCACCGTGCCGATCTCGACATTGGCGCCATCCAGTTTCTTGCGCAGCCGGGAAATGTGGAGTTCCAGGGCATTGATGGAGACGGCCTCGTCGAAATTGAAGAGCTGATTCATCAGCCGCTCCTTGGCCACGACCTTGCCGACATGGGTGACGAGAATTTCCAGCAGCCGGAATTCGCGCCGGCCGAGCTCCAGCGCCTTGCCGCCCACCGATGCGTTCAGCGCCGCAAGATCGAGTTCGAGATTGCCGACGCTGATCGTGCTGGAGGCCTGGCCGCCTGTCCGGCGCAGCAAGGCGCGCAGTCGCGCCTCCAACTCCCTGAGATCGAAGGGTTTTACCAGGTAATCGTCCGCGCCGAGATCGAGCAGGCTGACCTTGTCGTCGATTTCCGAGCGCGCGGTGATGACCATGATGGGCGCGTTGAACTTGCGCTTCCGCAATTCCGCGATCAGGCCAATGCCATCGCGATTGGGCAGCATCAGGTCCAAAGCCACGGCGTCGAACTGATCGCCCTCGGCGGCCGGCACGACCTGCGCGCCGTCCTTGACCCATTCCACCGAATGCCCCGCGCTGCGCAGGCGCTTTTCTATCGCCTCGCCGAGGTCCTCGTTATCTTCGACCAGCAGAATCCGCATGCTTCCATCCCCGCCCGCAATCCTAAGGCCAGGCCGGGGCGGAGGGAAATGATTTCAGCATCTAGGGATTTTTGGGCGGCACATCCTTCAACTTTTCAAGGAGATAGGCATGCGTAGCCGCATTGGCAACGATCATGGCGCCGGTGGCCTCGTAATGATCGGGACCGCGGCCCCACCAATCGGTCACCACGCCGCCGGCCTCCGTCACCATGAGCAGGCCGGCCGCCGTGTCGACGAAGCCGGTTTCCTCGAAATAGCCCGTCAGCCTGCCGCAGGCGACATAGGCGCAGGAATTGGCCGCGCTCCCTACGATGCGCACCGCGCCGATCGGGGCGCGGATGGCGTCGAGCCGCGCGTAAGCGCCTGGATACAAAGACAGATTTGGCGTGGGCAGGCCGGTGCCGACGCACATCATCGCAATGTCGGTGCTGCGGCTGACCTGCAGCCGCTCGCCATTGAGATAGGCTCCGCCGCCCAAAACGGCGGTGAACATCTCGTCGCTGACCGGATTATAGACCAGCCCGCACAGCGTTTCGCGGCCGCGCAGCAGGGCGATGGTGATGGTATAATGCTGGCCGTTCAAGAAGTTAGTGGTGCCGTCGATAGGGTCGACGAGGAAACGATAGTCCTGATCTTCGCCGTCCACCGGGGGGAATTCCTCGCCGGTCAGGCTCCAGCCGGGATAGCGGGTGAGCAGATGTTTGCGGATCATCTGCTCGGATTCCCGGTCGGCGTCGGAAACGAAGTCGCCGGGGCCTTTGACCCCGATCTCGAGATCGCGAAAACGCTTGAAGTGAGAAAGGGTCAGTGCGCCCGCGTCGCGTGCTGCGGTAACCATGTCTGCGAGGATTTTGTCGAGGTCTGTCATTGGTCGAAGGCCGCTGCCAGCCCCTCCGGATCGTCGGTTGTTATCTGGTCCACCTTCAGCTCGAGTAGCCGGGTGACCTTGGGAATTGTCGTGGGATTAGCGTTGCCTATGGTCCATGCATCGACCTTGCGGCCGCCATCATGGACCGCCCCGATCATGTCGAAACCGGCCTGGTCGGCTGCAAGGATGATGTCGTGATGCAGATAGATGATCCCGGCGGCCGGCGCGGTGTCCAGGGCTCCCTTGATGAAGGACATATGATCGCCCGTGGCCTTCAGGCGGTCGAGGGAGGCGCCATAGCAGGGATCGTAGCCAATCATGAGCCCAGGGGCGGAATTCGCTAACAGACTGATGGCGTCGAACGCCCCACCGGAGAGGATAATGCTATTGGTGAGTGACGATACGGCAAAGGCGAAGTTTTCGACCGTCAGCGGATCGAGCGCGGCCAGGTCTTCCTTGAAGTCGAGCTGCAACAGCGCGTCGGGATGTGGCGGGTTTTTGGCCAGGAGATCGCAGAGGTCCTCGAGCAGCAAGACCCGGTCGGGCAGGGGCGTGCCATCATTGCCGCGCAGGTGGAGCCGGCGGAGCGTCTCGGCACTGGCATCCCGCACGAGACCCGAACCGGTGGTTTCGCGGTCAAGGCTCTTGTCGTGGAGCACGGCGCAGCCATGGTCGGCATGGATGACCAGGTCGACCTCGACGCTGGCCCCGAGCCGCATGGCTTCGAGAATGCGCTTGGCCGTGAAGACCGGATCGGAGGCCTTGCGGCGGCCGCGATGCCATTTGAGCCAGGTGCGGTGGCCGCCGCGGTCGATATGGAGGGGATCGCTCATGCGGCGCTCTGGTGGATCAGCGCATCGCCGCGATAGGCGGCGATGGCCCGGGGTTTGAGGACGACACCCTGGCCCGGGCGGAACAGGTCGGGATGGGAGACCATGGCCTTGACCCGCAGCCCGTCCGGAAGGTCGAGATCGACCAGGCCATGGCTGCCGTAATCGGTAACGCGATGCACCTTGCCTTGTCCCGGCTCGGCCGCTTCGAGATCGAGCGCCTCGGGGCGCACCGCCAGAATGGCCGGACCGTCGGCGACCGGCAGGGCCACCGAAAATCCGTCATGGTTGAAGCGGCCGCTCTGCACATGGCCCTCGATCAGGTTCATCGTGCCGATGAAGCCGGCCACGAAAGGCGTCTGGGGCTTGCGATAGACCACGTCCGGGCGGTCGATCTGCTCGGTGCGGCCATCGCGCATGACCACGATGCGGTCGGCCATGGACAGCGCCTCGTCCTGGCCGTGGGTGACGAAGAGCGTGGTGATCTTGAGGCGCTGCTGGATGTCGCGGACTTCTTCGCGCAGCCTTTCGCGCAGGTGCTGGTCGAGGCTGGCAAAGGGCTCGTCCAGCAGCAGGATCTTGGGTTCGAGCACCAGCGAGCGGGCCAGGGCCACGCGCTGCTGCTGGCCGCCGGAAAGCTGGCCGACATGCCGACTGCCGTAGCCGGCCAATCCGACCAGTTCGAGCACGGCTTCGACCTTCTCCCGGATTTCGGCGGCCGGCAGGCGGCGGAGTTTCAACCCGAAGGCGAGGTTCTTGAACACATTCATATGCGTCCAGAGCGCGTGGCTCTGGAACACCATGCCCGTGGGACGCTTCTCGGGCGGCAGATGGGTGATGTCCTCGCCATCGATGGTGATGAGGCCGGAGCTGGGACGCTCGAAACCGCCCACCATGCGCAGCAGCGTGGACTTGCCGGAACCGGACGGCCCCAGCAGACAGACCAGTTCGCCATCGGCCACATCGAGGGAGAAGGTGTCGACGGCCAGCACATGGCCGTTGGAGAAAACCTTGGTGACGTCTTTGATGTTGAGTACGGACATTTTTAGTTCCTGATGCCTTCCTTCACCTCTCCCTTGGGGGAGAGGTCGGCGCAACGCGCCGGGTGAGGGGGCCTTGTCGATGGTCTGGTGCAGTATGGGACAGGGGGCAGGGGGAAGGCCCCCTCACCCGGCTTGCTGCGCAATCCGACCTCTCCCCCAAAGGGAGAGGTGGTGCAGGAGCCGATGATCTGGTGTCCCATCACGCCCCGAACCCCCGGGCGAAGGCGCCGCCGCCGATGACGCGGCGGGCGAACATGAGGGCGATGAAGGAGGGAACCCAGAGCATGACCGAGAGCACGGCGCCGAACTGGATGACCATCTGGTTGTTGATGAAGGAGATCATCAGCACCGGCATGGTGCGGATGCCCGGGGCGCCGATGAGCCATGCGCCTTCGGTTTCGTAGAAGGTGCCGACGAAGCTGAGCAGCACGGCGGCGGCGATGGTCGGGCCGGCCTGGGGCAGGGTGACCGACCAGAAGACGCGGAAGGGACCGGCCCCGACATCGCGCGCGGCCTCCTCCATGCGGCGATCCACCGATTGGAAGGCGGCCACCGGAATCCAGATCATGAACAGGAGCGTGCCCACGAGCTGGATCAGCACCACGCCCCAGAAGGTGCCGATGAGATTGAGCTGGAGGAAAATGGCGGCGATGGCGATGAGCAGGCCGAATTTGGGGAAGGCATGCCCGGCCAGGAACGAGAAGAACAGGAAGGTTCGTCCCGGAAAATCCATGCGGGCGAAGGCATAGGCGGCCGGCAGGCAGATGGCCGCCGAGAGCAGGGTGACCACGGTGGACAATTGCAGGCTGAGCATCAGCGAGCCCCAGACATCCGGCCGGCCCAGGGTCTGCCCCCAGAAGCGCAGGCCGAATTGCTGCGGGATGACATTGGGGTAGCGCCAGACTTCGGTGAAGGCCCAGGTGCCCACCACCAGAAGCGGGAAGACGATCGCGGCGGACAGCAGGGCGGCAAAGACGATGCCGGTCCAGTCCGTGCGGGGGCGGGAGGGAGCGAGTGTGCTCATGTCACTTCCCCTGGTTGCGCGCGACGGAGCGCACATAGAACAGCCCGAAGGCGATGCAGAAACAGAAGGTGATGACCGCCTGCGTGATGGCATTGAGCGGGTCGTTCACCTCGCGGAAGGTGCGGTTCATGAACGGGCCCATCATTTCCGGCGAAGCCGGGCCCAGGAGATAGGGCAGGGTGAAGGACGAAAAGATGCCGAGAACGGCGAAGGAAATGGCCACCAGCACCGAATTGGAGATGCGCGGCAGGATGATGTACCAGAAGACCTGCAGCCGCCTGGCGCCGACATCGCGCGCCGCTTCGATCGCCTGGTTGGAGACGCTGCCGAGACCGGCGAGCAGGATCAGCACGGTGAGCGGGATATTATCCCAGACCAGGCCGATCACCGGCCCCCAGGGGGTCAGGTAGGGCGTGCGGATTTTCGGCAGTCCGACGGAATTGAGCAGGATGTCGACCATGCCGTTCGGACCCAGCACGCGGATAAAGGCATAGGCCAGGATGATCGAGGGCACGAACATCGGAAAGATGGCCAAAGCCTGCACATAGGCGGGCAGGCGGCCATGGGAAAAGCGCAGATAGATGGCGATCGGCAGGCAGATGACCAGCAGCAGGAGGGCGCACATGCCCGTGGTCCACAGCGTGATGGTCAGATTGTTGATGCTGTACTGATCGGAAAAGAAAAAGACATAGCTCGACAGGTTGAACCCGTAATCGCCATCGGCATCGGGCCGCCAGACGGTGCGCGCGAAGGCGTTGAAGATCGGCCAGATGATCAACCAGGCCATCAGCAGGACAGGCACGGCGACGAGCAGGAGGCCAGTGGGCCTCCTGCTGCCGGTCTTTTCGATAAGGGGGCGTGCTCCCCCCTCGGCCAGCTCGGTCACGAGTTGCGGTCGACGTTGGGAGCGACGTTGCGATACCAGCCATCATTGATGGCGGCTTCCCATGCACCACCGGGGAAGGTGGGAATGGATTGCGGCACGATATCGGCGAAGCGTTCGCGCAGTTCGGGATCGATGTGATCCCAGGATACGCCGGGGAAACCGCCGAGTTCGGTCAGGATGGCGCTCTGGATTTCCTCGGAGAGCATGAAATCGGCGAGCTGCAGGGCTGCGTCGCGATTGGTGCCTGTTTCGAGCACGACCGAGCGGGTGAACCCGCCGACCAGCGCCAGATCCTGCAATTGCACGAGGCCGGTCGTGTCGGGCAGAACGCCCTGGTCGATAGCCTGGAGCACCTGGTCCGACCAGACCGGAACCATGGTCACCACGCCCTGCGAGAGCAGCTGGATGGACTGGGTGTTGCCCGAGGAATAGGCGCCATTGTCATAGAGCGAGGGGGCAATGTCCTTGAGCAGTTCCCAGGCCTTGCCCAGGGTCTCGTCGCCGAATTCCTGGGTGTAGTTGTCGACCGTGAACATGGACGGATCGAGCCCATTGGCCTGGTGGATGGCGCGGCGCACGAAATTGCCGCCCGAGCCGCCCTTGTCGGGACGGTTATAGACGAACTGGCCGGGATTCGCCTTGATCCAGGTGACCAGATCGTCCCAGCTCTTGGGCGCATCGGCCGGATCGAGCTTGGTGGTGTCATAGGCGAGCAGCACCTGGCTGCCGCGATAGGGCAGGGAATAATCGGACTGGATGCCGGCCGGATTGAGCTTGGAATAGTTGGAAAGCCCGGCTTCCTTGATGTTGACGAAAATGCCGGCCTCGATGGCGCCGGCCGGCAGCAGCGGATCGGCGGATTCGAAGAAATCAGCCTGAGGATCGGTATTGGTCTGCTTGGCGGCCATGGCGCGTTCGCTGATGGCGATGATGCCGGCGCCGTCGCCCGCATCGACCAGATTGATCGTGACCCCGGGATGGGCGGCTTCGAAGGCCGGCTTCACGATATTGGTCCAGAAGTCGAGGATATTGCTGTCCGAGCTGGTGTACCAGTCGATGACGCCTTCGGCGGCGAAGGACATGCGGGGCAGGATGGCCATGCCGGCGGCAGCACCGGCGGCGGACATCATGAAAGTGCGGCGTTTCATATCTCAATTCTCCCATTACGTGACCGGAGCCACGGCGCTTCACAGCCGATTGCGGAGGCAGCGCGCGGTCTGACCGCCTGGCGAGCCGGATCGGCACCGGTTCGCCCGCCTCATGGGCCTCCTCCCTACGTGCAGCGATAGGCGGAAGGGGTTCCCAATCTCTGTCGGGTATGCCGCTCCGCGATGTGCTTATCGCTTCGCCAAGACAACACCCATTCTCGAATGCACACAAGTGCATTGGTCAAGAAATTCGGATTTGCTGATAGCGGGCGTGAATAACGCTTTTATGACAGTGATGCCGTTGCGCACGTGTGCAAAACGATGTGCAATTAAACCGGGCCGGGGCGGACGGACTTGCGCCAGCGGGGGATGGGTTCGAAGAGAATGCGCTCCGAACCGGCGGAATCGGGATCGAGCAGCAAATCCATAACCTGTTCGGCCATGTCCTTGAGCGGCTGGGCGAAGGTGGTGAGCCGGTAGGATTGCCAGCCCGCCTGCTCGATATCGTCGAAACCGACCACGCAGAGATCCTCGGGGATGCGAAGGCCGAATTCGTGCATGGCCGCATCCATGAAACCCAGGGCCAAAAGGTCGGTGACGCAGAACACGCCATCGGGACTGCTGGAGCGGCCGAAGGCGCGGCGGCCGGCTTCGAAGCCGGAGGCATAGCCGGTGGGGCCGGTCTCGAACACGGCAACCTCGATGCCGTCGGCCCGCGCCGCATCGACGAAGACGCGCTCGCGCTCCACCAGGCTCGCCGTGCCGGCATTGGAGGTGACGAGGCCAAGGCGCCGGCAGCCGGCGCGCCGCAGGAGGAAATAGGCCTCGCGGCCGGCCATGGCATTGTCGACGCCCAGATTGTGGCTGCCCACCAGCTTGTCGTCGCGATTGATCAGCACCACTTGCTGGCCATTGGCGAGGCAGGTCTCGATCAGCGTCGCGGGGGGCGTTCCCGAGAGCACCACGGTGGCGTCGGCGCGATAATTGAGGGTCTGCCGCAGGGCCTGGGCGACGCTTTCCGTATCGGCCCTTGTATTGATGACCATGGTGATCTTGCCCGAGGCCTGGAGCTCGCGCGTGAGCACGTCCACCATGCCGGCGCGGATCGGCGTGGTCATGTCGGCGACGACCAGGCACACGATATTGCTGCGCTCGCGCAGGCCCCGGGCCAGGTGATTGACGTGGTAGCCGAGGGCGCCGGCGGCATCGAGCACCTTGCGCCGGGTTTCCTCGGACACGCTGGCGCCATGGGTGAAGGTGCGCGAGACGGCCGAGCGCGAGACGCCCGCCTTTTCGGCCACCATGCGGGCGCTCACGAAGGATCGGGGTTTGACGTCGGTGGTCATCTGTTTGTCCCGGCTGGGGCGGCTGCCAATCGTGGCATGGCGGCGGGTTCCGGTCCAGACAATCGCGCTATTGCTGGTCGCCGTTGATCCGCTTGGGCACGCCGTCATTGCCTTCGATGCGGTCGCGGAACAGGGTGGCGCGCGCCAGCAGCATGAGCGTCACCGGCGTGGTCACCGTCACGAAGAGGAAGATTATCATCTCATGCACGATCAGCCGGTCGCGCGTGATGGTGAAATAGATGGCCGAGGCGAGCAGGATCAGCCCGCCGCCCATGCTGGTGCCCATGGTGGGGGCATGGATGCGCAGGTAGAAATTCTGCAGCCGCACCATGCCGAAACAGCCCGCCATGGTCAGCAGCGCGCCGCCGACGACCAGAACCGAGACCAGGATGGACAGCCAGAGCGGCAGATCGGCAATCATTCGATCACCTCCCCGCGCATGAGGAACTTGGCCAGGGCCACCGTGCCCACGAAGCCGAGCAGGCCGATCAGCATGGCCAGCTCGAAATAGACCTGGGAATTGGTGCGGATGCCGAGCGTGATGAGCAGCAGCAGCGCGACGACATAGAGTGCGTCCAGCGCCAGGATGCGGTCCTGGGCGCGCGGGCCGATGACCATGCGATAGAGCGTCGCCAGCATGGCGATACCGAGCAGGAATTGCGCCGCCAGCAGGCTCCAGTGAAGAATGGCCACACTCATTGGAAAATCTCCATAAGCAGGGATTCGTAGCGGTTCTTGATGGTCTCGACCCATTCATCGGCATCGACCAGGTCGAAGACGTGGATCAGGACCGTGCTGCGCTCCCGGTCATATTCAAGCCAGGCGCTGCCCGGGGTCGCGGTGATGAGGCAGGCCAGAACCGCCAGGCCGAACGTATTGGTCAGCTTCAGCGGCATTTCGATGAAGGCGGCCGTGGGCTGGGGGCGGGGGCTGAACAGGATCAGCATCACCGCGATATTGGAGCGCACGATATCCAGGCCCGCCACGACGATGAGCTGCAGCACCTTGAGCGGCCGGCGCACGATCAGCGGTTCCGGGATGATGAGGCTGGCGGCCAGCGAGGCGAGAATGGCGATGACGCCGCCCAGCAGGATATGTCCCAGCCCGGCCGATTGCTGCAGGATGAGCCAGAGGACCAGCAGGAATACCGCCAGCAGCGGATGGGGGAAGAGCCGTTTCATAGGGCACTCTCCGCCGGCAGGACGATCTGGATATAGGCCTGGGGATCATGGATGAAAGCCGCGGTCTCGGCAAAGAAGCCCATGGCGGGACCCGCGGCGATGGCCAGGACGACGCACAGCGCCAGCAGCACCACGATGGGGCCGATCTCGAGCGGACGCAGGCGCAGCACGCCATCCTCGGGCAGCGAGGTCCAGAAGATGTTGATGCCGTTGCGGACCATGGAGACCAGCACGAACAATCCCGAAACGATGAGCGCGCCGGTGATCCACCAGGTGGCCACATTGGGCGCATTGTCGGCGTTGAGGGCGGACGAGATCATCGCGAACTTGGCGATGAAACCCGAGAGCGGCGGCAATCCGGCCATGACCAGGGCGGCAATGGCGAAGCAGAGGCTGATCAGGGTGGCCGCGGCGGGAATGGTGCGGCTGACTTCCTGGTCCTCGTCCAGGATTTCCTCTTCGTCGCCATAGAGCTCCATGGACACGGCCAGAACCTGCGCCTCGGCGGGCAGGATCTGATCGATGATGTCCTTGAGCAGGAACAGCGCCCCCGCCGCCAGCGTGGCGACGACGAAATAATAGAGCGCGCCCGCGGTGACGCCGGGCGAATTATAGCCCACGGCCAGCAGCAGCGTGCCCGCCGAAACCAGGATGAGATAGCTGGCCAGCCGGTCGAGCGCCTTGCTGGAAAGGGCGCCGATGCTGCCATAGGCGACAGTGGCGACGCCCAGGACCAGCAGGGTGGTCTGCCCGAACGTGGCTTCCGGCCCGGACAAATTGGCAAAGACCAGCATCCAGAGGCGCAGGATGGCGTAGAAGCCCACCTTGGTCATCACGGCAAAGAGCGCCGCGACCGGCGGGGCGGCGGCCGAATAGGTATTGGGCAGCCAGAAATGCAGCGGCCAGGAGCCGGCCTTGATGAGGAAGGCGATGCCCAGCACGGCCGCTCCGGCTTCGAACAGTCCCCGATCGTCCGCCGCGATATGGGGCACGGCCCGGGCGATATCGGCCATGTTGAGCGTCCCGGTCGTGCCGTAGATCAGCGCCACGCCGATGAGGAACAGGAACGAGGCCACCAGATTGATGACGATGTAATGTATCGCCGACCGGACGCGGTTGCGACCCCCGCCGAACAGCGCCAGGCCATAGGAGGCCGCCAGCAGCAATTCGAAGAAGACGAAGAGGTTGAAGAGGTCGCCGGTGAGGAAGGCGCCGTTGAGCCCCATGGTCAGGGCATGGAAGAGCGGGAAGAAATTGGGGGCACGGTTATGCCAGCGCGCCGAGGCATAGATCAGCGCCGCCAGCGCCAGGACCGAGGTGGTGAGCACCATGATCGCGGCGAGCCTGTCGGCGACCAGCACGATTCCGAAGGGAATGGGCCAATTGCCCAGAGGATAGACCGCCGCAGCCGTCTGGCCGGACTGGGCCAAAGCCACGAGGAGCAGGATCGAGACGAGCAGCAGCAGGGCGCTGAACCCGATATTGAGCCCGACGACGCGCTTGTCGCTGCGCTGATCGCTGAGCAGCAGATTGGCGATGGCCGCGATCATCGGAACCAGGATCGGCAGGATGGCGAGATGGTTCATATCCGTCATCTCAATTCCCCTTGCCGTCGACGTGGTCATTGCCGGTGAGACCACGGGCGGCCAGCAACACGACGAGGAACAGGGCGGTCATGGCGAAGCCGATGACGATGGCGGTCAACACCAGGGCCTGGGGCACCGGATCGGTATAGTCGGCCGGATTGGCATTGGCGCCGGACAGGATCGGCGCCGCATCCATGCGCAGCCGGCCCATGGCCAGGATGAAGAGATTGACCGCATAGGAGATCAGGGACAGACCGATAATCACCTGGAAGGTGCGGGGGCGCAGGACGAGGTAGACGCCCGAGGCTGTAAGCACGCCGATGGCGAGGGCCAGGGTCAGTTCCATTTGTCGAGGCCCTCCCGCACTTTGGGTTTGGACGAACCGGCCGGCTTGGGTCGGCGGATGGATTGGTGGGCAAGGGCGACGAGCATGAGAACAACCGCGCCGACGACGAGGGCGAATACGCCAAGGTCGAAGATCAGAGCAGTGGCCATCGGCACTTTGCCGATGAACGGAATGTCGGCATAGGCGAAGGCCGAGGTCAGGAACGGCGCGCCCAGCAACATGGCGCCAAGGCCGGTGAGCAGCGCGAGAAGCAGGCCCCAGCCGATCCACAGAACCGGCAGGATGCGCAGCCGCTCTTCCACCCAGCGGGTTCCGCCGGCGAGATATTGCAGGATGAAGGCCAGCGACATGACGATGCCGGCGATGAAGCCGCCGCCCGGCAGGTCGTGTCCGCGCAGGAGCATGTAGATGGCCGCCACGATGACGATGGGGAACATCCAGTTGATGATGAGGGCGGGAATGCGCAGGAAATCATCGGCCACGTGCTGGCCGGCGCCGGCCGCATAATCATCCAGCACACGCTGCTGTTCCGGCCGTTCGGCGCTGTCGGCGGCCGGACGGAAGCGGCGCAGCAACCCGAAGACGACAAGCGCGACGACGCCGAGAACCGTGATCTCGCCCAGGGTATCGAAACCGCGGAAATCCACCAGCATGACATTGACGACATTGGTGCCGCCGCCCTGGCTATAGGCATTGGCGAGGAAGAAGTCGGAAATGCCGTCGGGGGCGGCCCGGGTCATGATGGCATAGCTGGCCAGCGCCGTTGCCAGGCCCGCGACCACGGCCAGGCCGATATCGCGATAGCGGCGGAACTTGACGCCCCAGGTGAGGTCCTCGGCCACCGGCGTGCGCTTGGGCAGCCAGCGCAGGCCCAGCAGGATCAGCACGGTGGTGGCGATTTCGGCCAGGAGCTGGGTCAGCGCCAGGTCGGGCGCGGAGAACCAGGCGAAGGTGAGGCAGGTGGCAAGCCCGGCGCCGCCCATCAGGATCAGCGAGGCCAGGCGATGGAACTTGGCCTGATGCGCCGCGGCCATGGCGCTGATGCCGCCCAGGAGCCAGACGAGTCCCAGAACCGGATCGAAGTTTTCCGGCAGGGGCAGATTGCCCATGCGCGCCCAGCCGGACACGATCCCCGCCGCGAAGGCGAGGAAGATGACCGTGAAGATTTGCGGCTGCAGGCGCTGGGTGCCGAAGGCCTGGACGACGCGGCGCGCCCAGCGATTGGTGGCGGTCACCAGGATGCGCTCGAAGATGCGCTGGCCGCGCAGGCCACGGGTCAGCGGCACGCCGTCGATGTTCCGCAGGCGCCGGTAATAGGGAACGTAGATGATGGCGCCGCCCACCAGCGCGATGATGCTCATGATCAGCGGCAGGTTGAAACCATGCCAGACCGAGAGGCTGTAATAAGGCGTTTCGGCGCCGAGGACCGAATGCACGGCGGCGGCGAGATAGGGGCCGATGGTGATGCCGGGAATAATGCCGACGGCCAGGCAGACCAGAACCAGAAACTCGATGGGGCGGCGCATGAGCGCCGGCGGCTCGTGCGGCACCTTTTCCAGCTCGGTCGGCGGCGGCCCGAAAAAGACGCCGTGAACGAACTTGATGGAATAGGCGACGCTCAGCATGCCCGCCAGGGTGGCGCCGACGGGCAGGGAGAGATTGATGAAGACGTTGGAATCGTAAATCGCCGTCTCGGTGAAGAACATTTCCTTGGAGAGGAAGCCGTTGAGCAGCGGGACGCCGGCCATGGCGGCGCTGGCGATGATGGCCAGGGTGCCGGTAAACGGCATGAACTTGATGAGGCCGCTGAGCTTGCGCACGTCGCGCGTGCCGGTCTCGTGGTCGATGATGCCCACGGCCATGAACAGCGAGGCCTTGAACGTGGCGTGGTTGGCGATGTGGAAGATGGCCGCGACGGCGGCGAGCGGCGAGCCCATGCCCAGGAGCGTGGTGATCAGCCCCAGATGGGAAATGGTCGAATAGGCCAAGAGGCCCTTGAGATCGCGCTGGAACAGCGCGGCATAGGCCCCAAAGATGAGTGTCGCGAGCCCCGTATAGGTAACGATCCAGAACCACAGATCGCTGTCGGACATGACCGGCCAGAAGCGGGCCAGCAGGAAGACGCCGGCCTTCACCATGGTCGCCGAATGGAGATACGCCGAAACCGGCGTCGGCGCGGTCATGGCATTGGGCAGCCAGAACTGGAAGGGGAATTGCGCGCTCTTGGTGAAGGCAGCGAGCAGGAACAGGATCAGCGTGACCGGATAGAGCGGGCTTTCGACCAGGGTGCTCCCGGAGGCGAGGACGACGCTCAGCTCGTAGCTGCCCACGATATGGCCAACCAGCATCATGGCCACGAACAGCGCCAGCCCGCCGGTGCCCGTGATGATCAGCGCCATGCGGGCGCCATCGCGCGCATCGCCGCGGTGATACCAATAGCCGATGAGCAGGAAGGAAACGAGGCTGGTCAGCTCCCAATAGATGGCGAGCTGGATGATATTGCCGGACAGGACCAGGCCCAGCATGGCGCCCATGAAGGCGAGCAGCAGCGAATAGAAGCGCGCGATCGGGTCCTTGGGGGACATGTAATAGCGGGCATAGAGCACGACCAGGAAGCCGATCACGGTGATCAGCACCGCGAACAGCCAGGCAAAGCCATCCATGCGCAGAACGATATCCAGGCCGAGCTGAGGGATCCATTCAAGACGCGTGGTGATGACGCCACCATCGGCCACCAGCGGGAAAAGCCCGATAGACAACAGGCTGAGCACGCCCGCAATGACCGCCGCTATCCATACCGCGCCTCTGTTTCCCCTGCCGGGGAGGGCGAGAACCAGCGCGCAGGCCATGAAAGGCAGCGCGGCAAGCAAGGTCAGCGCAAGGTCGGGCGATATCTGGGGCAGGGGCCGGTCCTCGTTTTAGAATCTCGTCTAAACGTATAGGGTTAGAGAGGCTTCTTGAGAAGACCGGTTTCAAATCTGTTTGGCCGGTTCGGCAGGATTTTTTGTCACAGCCATCCGCCGCGCCCGCCCCAGCAGATAGCCCAGCGCCACGGCATAGACCATAGTCTAATGCAGGGCGCCGAACATGACATTGCCGGCACTCAGAACGGCCTGCTCGGGCGATGAGCGGTATTGCCCTCTCAGTCCGCTTTCCGTTCGAAGTTCCGGCCCGAAATATGCGAGATGGTCATATAGGCCAGCGCGCCCAGCCCGTAATAGGAGGCGGCCGAAGCTTCCTCGCGGGGGATGAGGATCATCTGGTTGTTGCGGCAGGCGAAGAGGAAGTCGCAGAAGCCGGGCATGACGGCTTCGAGATGGGCGATGGCGTCGGCGGGCGTCTCCAGCGTGTCGGTGCGATAGGTGACGAAGATGAAATCGGCATCCATTTCCGGCAGCGCCTCGGCGCTCAGCCGCTCGAACTGGCCCTCCTCGATGGCATCGACTCGTGCAGGGAAGGTGAAGCCGGCATCGCGCAGCACCTTGCCCAGAGCGCCATAAGTGCGCCAGACGGCGAGCTGGCCATCCACGCCCTGGATGACGTTGACACGGATATCGCCCGTATCGATCAGCCGCTTGATCTGGGCAATCTGGCCATCGTAGCGGGTCTTGAGAATGGCGAGGCGATCCTGGGTGCCGGTGATGTCGGCCAGCACGTCATGCATGGCGAATTCGTTGCGGACGGCGCTGTCGAGCACGATGGTCGGCGCGATCGTCGCCAATTGATCGACCGGCGCGGTTTGCCAGGGCGTCGTGAGGATGAGGTCGGGTTCGAGCGCGGTGATCGCCTCCACATCGGCGGGCAGGTTACCGACGAACTTGATGGTGGAATTGGTGAAGTCGATACCGGTCAGGACCGCGCTGGAGCGGATGAACGGCTCTCCCTCGGCGGTGGTGCGCCCATGACTCCCCACCGGAATGACGCCCAGTTCGAGCAAGGGCAGGGTAAGCGAGACATCGTGCAGCGATACGATGCGCTGCGGGTCGGCGGGGATGTCCACGACGCGACCGGTGTCATCGGTATAGGAGCGCGTTTCCTGCGCCAGGGCGGGCAGGCTGAGGGCCGCGATGAGCAGAGCGGTGGCCAGCAATTTGTAACTTGGCATAGGAGCCTCCGGGTTGGATCAGGTGTTTGCAGGGACCGGCTGGACGACGATCTCGTCGAGACACCAGCGCAAGGTGAGATCGCCGCCGCCTTCTGCCACCACCCCGCAATTGCCCTGTACGAGGAAAATCTGCGCATACAGGTGGATGGCGAGATGGGCGTCGGGCAGCTCGGCCTGCAGCGTGAGCGTCGTGCCTTCGCCGGGCTCGTCGGGAAGTGTGCCGCTGAGGGTCAGTGCGGCCAGGTCCCGCCCGTGCTCTGCCGCCCAATTGAGCGCCGCGAGTTCGGCGACCTGAACGGGCTCGGGCTGGTCGGAGCGGCCCTTATAGGTGGGGAGATAGATTTGGCCCTGATCGAGCGCCGCGAGAAAGCCGGCGGCGTGCTCGGCATTCATGCGGCCGTAGCGCTGTCGCTGTGGCATGACCACAAGGGAGGCGGCGAAGCGGCAGCCGCCGATATGGGTGGCCTGCACGATGTTGAAACGGGCCGGGTCGGCGATGGCGACCAGGGCCTTGTAGGTGGAAAAGCCGTAGCGCGCGCAGCAGGCGTCGCGGCGGCTGTCGGTGCAGCAGAGGATCGTGGTCCGCTCGTCTGGCGTGCCTGAAAAGACCCAGCCCGCGATATAGTCGTGGATGGCGGCGATGAGGTCGGCTTCGTCGGTGAAGTCGGCACGGATGTTTTCGGGCAGGGCATGCAGGGTGGGCAGGGGATTTTCGGCCTCGACCTTGTCCACCAGGGCCACGTGCAGCCCCGCCTTGGCGGCGGCATGGAGCGCGGCGCTGAGGTCCGGCGACATGTCCACCGATTCCCAGCGCGGCACCCGCCATTTGCCGCGCGGCCAGGCCAGCATGAGGACGCGTGCGGGAGCGTCGCCCGTGCCCACCATGGGTTCGCCCCGCTCATGGCAGAGATCGGTGCAGAAGACGTGCTTGCCCATCACTCGGCTTCGGCGAACGGCGTGAAGGGACGGGCGGCGATATTGCTCTCGATCAGTTCGAGCGCCAGGTCGAGCCCGGCCATGGTGGGGCCGAACGTGGGGCCCGGCAGCAGGATGAACTGACCGTTCCGGCAGGCCGTCAGCGCTTGGCACCAGCCGGGCGCGAACTTTTCGTAGGCGGCGCGGATATTGGCCGGGGTGGCGTCGGGCTGCTGGCGATAGAAGCCGAAGATGAAATCGGCATCGAGATCCTGGATCAGCTCGGCGCTGTAATTGGTTTCGTTGGTGGACAGGGCCGTGATCGCGGCGGGCTCGCGGAAGCCGAGATCGGTGACGACCTGGGCGATGGCGCCAAGATTGCCGCTGTGCTTGTAGACCCACATTTCGGCGCCCTCGGGGAACATGAAGGTGAGGCCGACCGAAATGTCCTCCGGATCGCCGAGATAGTCGCGCAGGCGCGCGACATTGTCCCGGTAGCGCTGCAGCCGGGCTTCGAAATTGCCGGTCTTGCCGGTGATGTCGGCAAAGGCCCGCATGGTCTCCATGATGCCGAGCTCGTTATTGTTGATGAGCAATGTCGGGGCGATCTTCTGCAATTGCTCGGCCACGCCAGGATCGGTATAGGGGCCGCCGATGATGAGGTCGGGTTGCAGCGCCGCAATAGCCTCCACGTCCAGGCCATTGAATCCACCGACATATTCGATGCCGGTATTGGCATAGTCGATGCCCAGCGTATCCATGCCCCCACGCAGGAAATGATTGCCATCCGCATCGGTGCGGCCGACGCTGCCGACCACAGGCGCGCCGAGTTCGTGGAGCGGCAGGGCGACGATCTGGTCATTGAGCGCCACGATGCGCTGCGGCGTCACGGGAATCTCGAACGTGCCATTGGCGGCGGTGTAGGGGCGGGTTTCCCGCCCCAAAGCAGGCAAAGCCATGGCCGTGAGGGCGGCGACGAGGATGAAAACGCGGCGCATGGTGTTCTCCGGGTTCAGGATGCATTGGCCGGCCGGCTGCGGATCAGCAGCACGACGAAAACGGGGACGCCGACCAGGGCCGTGATGAGGCCGGCCGGAATTTGTACGGGCGCGAAGGCGGCGCGGCCGACAAGATCGGCAAAGAGAACCAGCAGGGCGCCCAGGGCCCCGGTCAGCAGCAGGTGCAGCCCCATTCCCGCAGGCGCGAGACGCCGCGCCGCATGCGGGGCGATGAGGCCGACAAAGCCCAGCGGGCCGACGACAGAAGTCGCAATGGCCGCAAAGCCGACGGCGATGGCCAATTGCAGGTTTCGCGTCAGGGCGACCGGCGCGCCCAGGCCCAGCGCGGTTGCATCGCCGAACTGCATGGCGCTCATGGCGCGGCTGGTGAGCAGCAGCGAGGGCAGCAGTACCGCGGTCCAGCCCGCCAAGGTGCGGACATCGGTCCAGCTCGTGGCATTGATCGACCCGGCCAGCCAGGACAGGGCGGTCATGGCCCGGTCGATCTCGCCATAGGTGAGCAGGGCCGAGGTGATGGAGGAGATGAAGGCGGAAAGCCCGATGCCCATCAGGATGAAGCGGATGGCGCTGCCGCCCTGGCTGGTATGGGACAGGCTCCGCACGGCCAGGGCGACGAGGATGGAGCCGGCAAAGGCGATCCAGGGACGCAGGCCGCCGGAAAAAGCGGGGAACAGCACGGTCATGGTGACGACGGCGAGTGCCGCGCCCTGGCTGACGCCGACCAGGGAGGGGTCGGCAAGGCTGTTGCGGGTGGCGTTCTGGAGCACGGCGCCGGATAGCGCCATCATCGCCCCGACCAGGGCGGCGGCGAGCGTGCGGGGAAAGCGGAATTCCCAGACCACATTGTCGATGGCGCGGGAAACGGTCATGCCGCGCAGCGTCTCCCAGACTTCGCCCGGCGCGACGCCATAGCTGCCGGTGGCGAGGCTGAGTACCGTGAGCACAATGAGGGCTGCGGTCAACAGGGCCAGGATGACAAGCGCCCGCAGCGGCAGGCGCAGGGCCACCCGCTGCGCGGGGCTGCGCAGCACCAGGTGTCGCGGCGGAACCATGGCCGTCATCAGCGTGTCCTCCGGCGCACGAGATGCACGAAGAGCGGCGCCCCGATCATGGCGGTGATGATGCCGGTGGAAATTTCGCGCGGCGGAATGGCGATACGGGCGACGATATCGACCGAGACCAGATAGGCGGCGCCGGCAAGGGCGGCATAGGGGACGATCCAGCGATAATCCGAGCCGACATAGAGCCGCACGACATGGGGAATGACGAGGCCGATAAAGCCCAATGGACCCGCCAGGGCGACGGAGCCGGCCGAGAGGACGACCACCACGGCAAGCAATTGCGCCTTGAGCAGGCCGGTGCGGATGCCCAGGCCCTGCGCGACCTCGTCGCCCATGGCCAGCAGCGTGACGCGCGCGGCCAGGACAATGCCGGCAAGCAGGGCCAGCGCCATCCAGGGGCCGACATAGGCGAGCAGGGCAATGTCGCGCCCGGCCAGTCCGCCGGTGAGCCAGACGCGCAGATTTTCGAACGTGTCCTGGTTCAGCAGGTGGATGACCGAGATGACGGCGCCCAGAAAGGCGCTGATCGCGGCTCCGGCCAGGGTCAGGCTGAGCGGCGTGGCGCCGCCGGGCACCAGCCGGGCGATGAGATAGACGATGGCCGCGGCGCCGAGTGCGCCCGCCATGGCGATCCATGGGATGAGCGCCAGGCCGGCCGCGCCGAACAACGCCGTGCTGACCACGACGGCGAAGGCGGCCCCGGATGTGAGGCCGAGAAGCGAGGGGTCGGCGAGGGGATTGCGGGTGACGCCCTGCATCAATGCGCCGGCCAGCGACAGGCTGGCGCCCACCACGATGGCGATGACGGCGCGCGGCAGGCGGAGATTGCGGATGATGACGTGGTCGAAATTGGTGCTGTCGAACCCGGTCAGTGCCTCGATGACGGTCTGGATGGGCAAGGGCTTGGCGCCGACCGCGATATGAAGCAGGAAGACCGCCAGCAAGGCGAGCAGCAGCGCCGGCACCCCGGACCAGGCGCGGAGCTTGTGACTGACGATGGCCGGCGCGCTCATCTGGTTCATTGCGCGGCTTCGACCCGACGGCGGGCGCTGAACGGGACGCAGACCAGCCGGCCGCTGGCCGGATCGCGCAGGATATTGGCGTCGAGCCCGAAGACATCCTTGAGGCGCCGGGCGGTGAAGATGTCGTCGGGCCGGCCCGAGGCGACGATGCGGCCGGCTTTCATCATCACCAGGTGATCGGCATGGGCGGCGGCGAGGCTGAGTTCGTGCAGGACGATGACCAGGGTATGGCCACGATCGTGCGCGAGGCCGGTGAACAGCTCCATGAGATCGACCTGCACCTTGAGGTCGAGGAAGGTCGTGGGTTCATCGAGCAGGATCAGGCCGGTATCCTGCGCCAGGACCATGGCCACCCAGCAGCGCTGGCGCTGGCCGCCGGACAGCGTATCCACGGCGCGATCGGCGAAATCGGTGATGCCGGCGGTCCGCATGGCCGTGTTGACGGCGTCCTCGTCGGCGCGGCTCCATTGGCGCAGCAGCGATTGGTGCGGGTAGCGACCCTGGGCCACGAGTTCACGGACCGTGAGCCCTTCCGGCGCTATCGGGCCCTGCGGCAGCAGGCCCAGTTGCGCCGCCACGGCGCGGGTGTTGAGAGTGTGAATGTCCTTGCCGTCGAGCAGGACATTGCCGCGGCTCGGCTTGAGGATGCGGGCCATGTTCTTGAGCAGCGTGGACTTGCCGCAGCCATTGGGTCCGATCAGGATGGTGACCTGGCCATCGGGAATGACCAGGTCGATTTTGTCCAGGATGGTGACATCCGCATAGCCGGCACGCAGACCGATCGTTTCGAGCCGGCTCATCGGCGCCTCCCGGTCAGCGGGTGGAGGCGAGACCGTAGATGGTCTCGATATCGTCGAGCATCAGGTGGGCAGCGTAGATGCCGCCCGCATTGTTCCAGATCACCTCGCTGACGCGCTGCGCCTTGCCGGCCTTTACGGCGTTAAGGTTCAACCACAGCGGATCGTTGAGCCATTCGTCCAGATTGGCGCTGGCCTCGTCGCCATCGAGATCGTCGGAGAAGTAGAAGATGCGGTCGCCTTCCATTTCGGGAATGCGTTCCTTGGTCACCTCGGTGGCGAATTCGTCCCTGTCCTGCGCGGCGGGGCGCTGGAAACCGATCTGGCCGAGCGCCAGACCGCTGAACGTGTCCTTGTAATAGATGCGCGTGCGATTGGGCGAGAAGCGGACCATGGAGATCTGCTCGTTGACCGCATCGCCCAGCGCATCATGTAGCTTCTCCGTGCGTTCGGCGAACCCGGCAATGGCGGCCTCGCCTTCGGCGCTCCTGCCGATGGCGTCGGCATAGAAGCGCAGATTGTCCTGCCATTCGCCGCCGATGGTCTCGGTCATGATGGTGGGCGCGATGGCGGAAAGCTGGGGGTAGATGGCTTCCTGGCGCACCTTAGTGCCCAGGATGAGATCGGGCTCAAGCGTGGCGAGGATTTCCAGATTGACCGCCAGCTCGGTGCCCAGGGGCACGGTGTCGGCCAGGGGCGCGGCGATATGGTCGTACCACGGATCGCCGCCCCAGCTCTGGGCGGCGCCCACCGGCACCACGCCCAGATAGAGCAAGGCCTCGGTGCCTTCATTGGTGAGGATGACCACGCGCTGCGGATCGTCCGGCACCTCGGTGACGCCCATGGCGTGCGTGATCTCGCGCGCCATGGCGGGGCTGGCGAGCAGAATTGCGGTGGCGAAAGTGGCAATGCCGGTGCCGATGAGACGCTTGAACATGTCGTTTCCAGTCGGGGGAGAGGGCCGGCACCAGCGCCGGCCGCGGGATTCAACGCGTGGCGGCGAGGCCGTAGATGGCTTCGATGTCGTCGAGCAGCAGGTTGCCGGCGATGATGCCGCCCGCCGTGTTCCAGACGGCGTCGGACACGGCGTGGACCTTGCCCGCCTTGACCACGTCCAGGTTCTGCCAGAGCGGATCGGCCTGCCAGTCCTCGGCCTGGCTATTGGCCTCGCCATTGCCGGTCTCGTAGGTGAAGGTGATCAGCCGGTCGCCCTCGAATTCGGGGATGCGCTCCTTGGTGATCTCCTCGGCAAATTCGTCCTTGTCCTGGCTGGCGGGGCGGTGGAAGCCCAGTTCATCGAGGATGAGGCCGGAAAAGCTGTCCTTGAACATGATGCGCGTCTGCCCGGCCATGAAGCGGGCAATGGAGACTTCCTCGTTCAGCGAGGCGCCCAGGGCATCGTGCAGCGCGGCAATGCGTGCATCGAAGGCTTCGAGCGCGGCCTTGCCCTCTTCGCCCTTGCCGGCGGCATCGGTGTAAAGCGCCATATTGATCTTCCAGTCGCCGCGCAGGCGCTCGGAAACCACGGTCGGCGCAATGGCCGAGAGCTGCTCGTAAATCTTCTCATGGCGCATCTTGTTGCCCAGGATCAGGTCGGGTTCGAGCGCCACCAGCACCTCCAGATTGACCGCCGATTCCTCGCCCAGCACGGTCACGTCCGCCATCTGGCCGGCAATGTGCTCATACCAGGGATCGCCCAGCCAGGATTTGACGGCGCCCACCGGGGTGATGCCCACGGCCAGCAGGGCCTCGGTGCCCTCATTGGTCAGCACCACGACGCGCTGCGGATTGTCCGGCACCTCGGTAACGCCCATGGCGTGAGTGATCTCCCGGGCATGGCCGGGCATGGCCAGCAGGGTGGCGGACATCAGGGCCATTGCCAGAACGCGCAAGCGCATAAAGCTCTCCATGAAACTTGACTTCTGAATTCAGAAATTGGATGGCTTCATCGGGTAATTTAATATGACTGTCAATATCATGATTGGAGCGCGCAGGATGAGTATCGCCGTCACGGCGCCGCGCTATCGAAGCCTCGTCATGCCGCGCAGCGCCATCTATGGGCTGTTGCTGGCGCTGCTGGCCCTGGCGTGGCTGGCCAGCATGACCCTGGGCTATCGGCTCTATGGGCTCGATCAGGTCTGGGCCGCCTTGTTCGCCAATGATGGCACGGAAGCGGCGACGGTGATCGCCGGGCTGCGCCTGCCGCGGGCGCTGATCGCGCCTCTGGCCGGGGCGGCTTTGGGCGTGGCGGGCGCCATGGTGCAGACCCTGTCGCGCAACCGCATCGCTTCCCCCGATACGCTCGGACTCAACGCCGGCGCCTCGCTGGCCGTGGTCGTTGCGACCATCGTCTTCGGGGTGCAATCGCTGGTCGGGCTGTCGCTGGCGGCCGCTTTCGGGGCATTGGCCACCGCCGTCGTGGTGTTCGGCGTGGCGGCAGGGGCAGGGGGGCTGTCGCCGCTCAAGATCGTGCTGGTCGGCGTAACCTTTGCCAGCCTCGCCCATGCGGCGGTGGAAATCCTGCTCACCAGCAATGAAGCGCAATTGCAGCAATTGCTGTTCTGGCTTTCGGGCGCCTTCGTCGACCGGCCCATCAGTCTCTTCTTCAACGGCTTGCCCGTGGTGCTCGTCGGGGCGGCCATCGCTTTCGCGCTGGCCTCCTCGCTCGATGCGGCCCAGGCCGACGATTCGACTGCTGCCGGGCTGGGCGTGCCCCTGGCCGCCGTGCGGGGCGCAGCCTTCGTTTCGGTGTCGCTGCTGACGGGCGCGGCGGTTTCCATGGCCGGGCCGGTGGCCTTTGTCGGCCTGGTCGTGCCGCATATGGCGCGGCGGCTTGTCGGCCTCCAGCATCGCCACCAATTGACTGCGGCCGCCCTAACCGGGGCCATCTACACGACTCTCGCCGATGTGGCGGCGCGCTTCGTCATCTATCCGGTCGAGGCTCCGGTGGGCGCGATCACGGCCGTGGTGGGGGCCATAGCCCTTCTGGTGCTGCTGAGGCGGAGGCTTGCATGACCTACATGACCTATAGGCCGGCCCGCGCCGGTATCGGGCCGATCGGCGTGACCGCTCTGGTCGCCGCGATCTTCGTGCTGCTGTTCCTGGCGGGAATCGGCTTCGGCTCGACCTGGATTCCCCTGGAGCATGTCGCCCATGTGCTGTTCGGCGGGGGCGACAAGACGGAGCGCCTGGTCGTGCTGCAATTGCGCCTGCCGCGCGTCGCCGCCGCCGCCATTGCCGGGGGCGCCATCGCCTTTGCCGGCTATCTGCTGCAGCGCATCACCCGCAACGAGCTGGCTTCGCCCGGCGTGCTGGGCGTGGTCGACGGCGCGGCGCTCGGCGTGGTGCTGTTCATGGCCATTTTCTCCAACGAGACCAATTCGCTCATCGTTTCCGTCGCCTGGCAGCCGCTCGCCGCCGCCCTGGGCGCCATATCGGCGATCGGCCTGGTCTTCCTTCTGTCCGGGCAACAGGCCTCCACCGCGATCCGCCTGCTGCTGTTCGGTATTGCCGTGGCGGCCGTCTGCAAGGCGCTGACCACCATTTTCATGCTGGTCGGCCCGATCTACCAGGCCTCGCAGGCAGCGCGCTGGCTGGCCGGAGCGGTGAACACGATCAACGTCACCGAAATCCAGCTCATGCTGCTGGTGCTGGTGCCCACGGGCATTGTCGCCGCCATCGCCGCGCGCCATTTGCCGCCGGCCGATCTCGACGACACCTCCTCGCGCAGCATCGGGCTCAACCTGCCGGCCTATCGCATCCTGATCTTCTTTCTCGCCGCCCTGCTCACCGCCGGGGCGGTGGCCTTTGCGGGCGGGGTGAGCTTCATCGGCCTGCTGGCGCCGCACATGGCGCGGCTGCTGGTCGGGCGGGCCCGGGCGGCGGGCATCGCCGTCTCCATCCTGCTGGGCGCCATCATCCTGATCGGCGCGGACCTGCTGATCCGCGTCGCCTTCGCACCCACCGAAGTGCCGGCCGGCACGGTGACGGCCTTGATCGGCGCCCCCTATTTCCTCTACCTGCTCATGCGCAAGGACAAGAACAATGGATGACCTGGCGGCCAATCGCATCGAGGTGAAGGGCCTGACCATGGCCTATGGCGGCGATGTCGTGCTCGACGCGCTGAACCTGCCGATCCCGGCCGGCCGGATCACGGTTTTGGCGGGACCCAATGGCTGCGGAAAATCCACCTTGCTGCGCGCCATTCGGCGGCTGCATGCGCCCCAGTCGGGCCAGATATTGCTCGATGCCGAGGATATCACCCGGCTGGGCAGCAAGGCGCTGGGGCGGCGGATCGGCCTGTTGCCGCAAAGCCCCAGCGCGCCGCTGGACATGAATGTCGAGGAATTGGTGCGGCTGGGCCGTTATCCGCACCAGGCCATGCTGCAACCCTGGAGCCCGCAGGACGACGAAGCGGTGTCCCGCGCTATGGCGGGCACTGGGGTCGAAGCATTGCGGCGCCGGCGGATCGGTTCGCTGTCGGGTGGGCAATTGCAGCGCGCCTGGATCGCCATGGTGCTGGCGCAGGATACCGACGTCATCTGCCTCGACGAGCCGGTCAACCATCTCGACATGGCGCACCAGCTCGATTGCCTGGAACTGGTCGCGCGGCTCAACCGCGACGAGGGCAAGACCATCGTGCTGGTGCTGCACGATCTCAACCTGGCGGCGCGCTACGCCGACAACCTGGTCTTCGTCGCCAGCGGCCGCATCCGCGAGGCCGGCAATCCCGAATTGCTGATGCGCGCCGACCTCATCGCGGAAGTGTTCAACACTGACGCCCATATCATCACCGACCCCATCCATGGCCGACCCATGTGCATCCCCTTCCGCAAGGGATAGGAGCCTATGCTTTTGGCGCGCCGGAAACGCGGATGGCGGCGACGAGGTCGTGGAACCGGTCGCCCTGCACGATGATGTGGGCATGGGTGGCCCGGGCGGCGGCCTCGGCATCGCCATGGGCTATGGCGTCGAGAATGGCCTGGTGCTCGGCCAGCGAATTGACCAGGCGGTGGCGGCTGCGCAATTGCATGCGGCGATAGGGCTGCAGCATAGTGTGCAGCCGCGCGGCTTCCTGGGCGAGAAAGCCATTATGGGTGGCCCGGTAGAGGCAGCGATGGAATTCGGTATTCACCAGGTAATAGGTTTCCGCATCGCCCGCCGCCGCCGCTTCTGAACATGCGGCGTGGGCCTGGCGCATTTCGGTAAGCTCGGCTTCGGTGATGCGCCGGGCCGCGAGCCGCGCGCAGGCCGCCTCGATTTCCGCCATCACCTCGAAGCGTTCGGTCAGTTCCTCGAAGCTCCATTGGGTGACGAAGGTGCCGCGCTTGGGCTGCACCTGGACCAAGCCGGAGGCTTCCAGTTGCTGGAGCACATCGCGGATCGGCGTGCGCGAACAATCGAATTGCCGGGCCAGTTCCTCGGGATCCAGCCGCGCGCCGGGGAGATGTTCCCCGTTGAGAATGGCGTTCTCCAATGCCTGCCTGATCCGGCCAGTCGTGGACAATAATGGGCTCCCTGCCTTTGCGGTGCGATTCATAGCAAGCACTGGTCAAATGTGAAAGAATGGACATGATAAATATATCAGGATAGGATTTTGATATAAGTGGCGCGGAGGAGATTGCCATGATCAAGGTCTTTGGGGCGGAGCGCCCGGCTTTCCTGGCCGATCTGATCGATGCCATGACCGAGCGCGGCCGCGCCCTGATGGGCTGGCGGCCGGCGGCGGGGCCGGTCACCGCCCCCGATATTGCCCAGCTCAGCGAATTGTTGTTGTCCCGGCGCGGCGAAGCCTCCGGCGTGGCGCTGGCGCGCTCCCTAGTCGAAGGATATTCCGCCGCGTCGCCGGAAGAACGGCTGGCTTTCCTGCAAATGCTAGCCGAGCGCTTCCGTCCCGACGAGGCTGCGGTCGATGCCGCGTTCCGGGCCTGGAAGGCGGGGGAGCCAGGCGCCATCGAAGCGCTGCACAATGCCTCCGAACCGCGCCGGCAGGAATTGTTCCGGCGGATCAACATGGCCCCGGGCGGCACCAGTACGCTGGTGGAGATGCGCCGGGACCTGCTGGACGCGCTGCGCGCGCATCCCGAATTGCGGGGCGTCAACGCCGATTTCCACCATCTGTTCAGTTCCTGGTTCAATCGCGGCTTCCTGAGCCTGCGCCAGATTGACTGGAATACGCCGGCCAGCATCCTCGAAAAGGTCATCCGCTATGAGGCGGTGCACCAGATCCGCAATTGGGACGATCTGCGCAACCGCCTGCAGCCGACCGACCGGCGCTGCTACGCTTTCTTCCATCCCCAATTGGTGGACGAGCCGCTGATCTTCGTGGAGGTGGCGCTGACGCGTGACATTCCTGACGCCATCGCGCCCCTGCTCGATCTGGAGCGGGCGCCCATCGCCGCCAGGGACGCCAATACGGCGGTGTTCTACTCGATCTCCAACACCCAGCGCGGATTGGCAGGGGTGTCCTTCGGCAATTTCCTGATCAAGCAGGTGGTGGAACTGCTCAAGGCCGAATTGCCGTCCATCCAGACCTTCGTGACGCTGTCGCCGGTCCCCGGCTTTGCCGCATGGCTCAAGACGCGGCGGGCCGAGGATACATTGGACGCCGAGCTGGCGGAGGCGCTTGCCATGCTCGATGATGCGGATTGGCACGAGGATACCGAGCGGGCGGCGGCGGTTTCGGCGGTGTTGCTGCCGGTAGCGGCGGAATATTTCCTGCAAGCGCGGGACAAATCCGACCGGCCGGTCGATCCGGTGGCGCGCTTTCACCTAGGCAATGGTGCCCGGCTGGAGCGCCTTAATCCGCTGGGCGACCTCTCCGCCGCCGGGCTGCGCCAATCGCATGGGCTGATGGTCAATTACCTCTATGCGCTGGACGAAATCGAGCGCAACCACGAGGCCTTTGCCGAGAGCGGCGTCATTGCCGCCTCGGATGCGATCCGGCGGGCCTTGCCCAACCAGAACATTAATCCGCTACGGAAAATTTCATGAGCGACAATATTTTCGATGTCCTTTCCGGCTCCATTGCCGACGAAGCGGCAATGGCCATTGAGACGGATGCGGGGCAGCGTCTGAGCTATGGCGACCTTCTAGCGCTGAGCGGGCAGATGGCCAATGCCCTGGTGGAGCTGGGCCTGCGCCCCGGCGACCGGCTGGCCGCGCAGGTCGAAAAATCCACCGAGGCCATTATCCTCTATCTTGCCACCGTGCGGGCAGGGGGCGTGTTCCTGCCGCTCAATACCGCCTATACGGCGGCGGAGATGCAATATTTCCTGAACGATGCGGAGCCGGCGATCTTCGTCTGCGACCCCGCCCGGCAGGGTGAGCTGGGCGCCGCTGCCAAGGCGGCCGGCGCCCGGATTTTGACGCTCGACGCCAATGGCGGTGGCAGCCTCGCCGAGGCGGCGGCCCGGACCAGGACTGATTTCGCGACTATTGCGCGGGAGCGGGACGACCTGGCGGCGCTGCTTTATACGTCCGGCACGACGGGCCGTTCCAAGGGCGCGATGCTGACCCATGGCAATCTGGTGTCCAACGCGCTGACCCTGCGCGAAGCCTGGCATTATGGGCCGTCCGATATTCTCATCCATGCTTTGCCGATCTTTCACACCCATGGCTTGTTCGTCGCCACCAATGTGACGCTGCTCTCCGGGGCCTCGATGATCCTGCTGCGCAAGTTCGACCCGACGCGCATTCTCGCGCTCATGCCGCGCACCAGCGTGCTCATGGGCGTGCCCACCTTCTATGTACGCCTGCTCGATGAAGCGGGGCTGACGCGGGAGGCGGCAGCGTCGATGCGGCTTTTCATCTCCGGCTCGGCGCCGCTTCTGGAGGACACCCATCGCCGGTGGCAGGAGCGCACCGGCCATGCCATCCTCGAACGCTATGGCATGACCGAAACGAACATGAATGTCTCCAATCCCTATATCGGCGAGCGGATCGCCGGCACGGTGGGTCAGCCGCTGCCGGGCGTGGACCTGCGCATCACGGATCCCGCCACCAGCGAGGATGTCCCGGCCGGCGAAATCGGCATGATCGAGGTGCGCGGGCCCAATGTGTTCAAGGGCTATTGGCGCATGCCAGAAAAGACCGCCGAGGAATTGCGGGCCAATGGCTTCTTCATCACCGGCGACCTGGGCCGGATCGACGAGCGCGGCTACGTGCAGATCGTCGGGCGCGGCAAGGACCTGATCATTTCGGGCGGCTTCAACGTCTATCCCAAGGAAGTCGAGGCCGAGATCGACGCAATCCCCGGCGTGGTGGAATCGGCGGTGATCGGCCTGCCGCATCGCGATTTCGGCGAGGCGGTGACCGCCGTGGTGGTGGCCGAGGCCGGCGCGGCGCGGGACGATGCGGCCATCATCGCCATGCTCCAGCAGCGGCTGGCGCGCTTCAAGCTGCCCAAGCAGGTTTTGTTCGTGGAGAGCCTGCCGCGCAATACGATGGGCAAGGTGCAAAAGAACCTGCTGCGCGACCGCTTTGCCGGCCTTTACGCCGATTGAGCCATTCCACCTGATGAGGATGATATGAACACGCTTGCTGCCCAATGGGATGCCCTGACTGCCGAGGAACTGGTGCGGCGGGGCAGCACCAAGTGGACCCTGTTTCCCGGCACGATCGGGGCCTGGGTCGCCGAAATGGATTTCGGCATCGCGCCTCCGGTGGCCCGGGCTATCCGCGCGACGGCGGATAGCCTCGAAACCGGCTATATGCCCGAGGCGCTGGCGCGGGAGCTCGGTGAGGCCAGCGCGGATTTTTTGCAGCGCCGTTTCGGCTGGAGCGTCGAGCCGGCTCATGTGGGCCTTTTGGGCGACGTGCTGCGCGCCTATGAGCTGGCCTTCACTTACTGGCTGGAGCCCGGCCAGCCCATAATCCTGCCCACGCCGGCCTATCCGCCCTTCATGTCGCTGCCGGCGCGGCAGGGGGTCGAAGTGATCCAGGTGCCGTGCAAGCGCGATGCGGACGGAATCTGGCGGCTCGACGAGGAAGGGATCGAGGCGGCCCTGGCCGAAAGGGGCGGGTTATTGGTGCTGTGCTCGCCGCATAATCCGCTGGGACGGCTCTATTCCCGCGCTGAGCTGGAGCGCGTGGCCGCCATTGCCACGCGAACCGGCGCGCGCGTCTTTGCCGACGAAATCCATGCGCCGCTGAGTTATGGCCAGGCCCGCCATATTCCCTATGCCTCGCTGAGCGACGCGACCGCCGCGCATACGCTGACGGCCATCTCCGCTTCCAAAAGCTGGAATATTCCGGGCCTGGCCTGCGCGCAGATGGTATTTTCCAATGCGGCGGATGCGGAAAAATTCGAAGCCCTGGGCCACCACGTCACCCGTGGGGCGTCCAATGTCGGCACCCGGGCCAGCATCGCCGCCTATCAAGAGGGCGATGCCTGGTTGGACGAAGTTCTGGCTTATCTCGACGGCAATCGGCGACATCTGTCGGCGCGCCTGGCGCGGGATTTGCCCGGCGCCATGCATGCCATGCCCGAAGCCACCTATCTCGCCTGGATCGATGTCAGCCAATTGACAAACAGGCGCGACCTCGCCCCGCTCCTGCGCGAGGAGGCCAAGGTGGCGGTGACGGGCGGCGAGGATTGCGGCCTGGGCGGGGCCGGATCGTTCCGGCTGAACCTGGCGACCCCGCGGCCTATACTCGATGAGGCCCTGGACCGTATTTTCGGCGTGCTGCAAAAGAACCGGTGATGCAGAGCCGCGCCGCCGGATGAGATCAGGCGGCGCGGCTTGCCACGATGGCGCATATGGCCTGGTGCTGGCTGAGATGGACGCCGGCCAGCCGCGCGGGAAACCCGGTCCGCTCCAGCTTGTCCATCACCGGGCCCTTGACCTCCGAGAGATGCAGGGCAACGCCGAGATCGCGCAGACGATGCTCGATGGCCTCGAGGCTTTCGAGCGCCGACATGTCGATGGCGTTGACGGCCGAACACATCAGCACCACGTCGCTCAGGCCAGGATTGGTGGTGACCTCCCTGGTCACCAGGTCCTCGAGATAGCGCGCATTGGCGAAATAGAGGCTTTCATCGACCCGGATGGAGAGCACGCCCGGCACGGTCTCCACCTTGTGGCGCTTGACGTTGCGATAATGTTCGGTGCCCGGAACCTGGCCGACAATGGCGGCATGCGGCGTCGAGGACCGGTAGAGAAACACCAGGATCGAGGTGCCGACGCCCAGCGAAATGCCGGTCTCGACGCCGAAGAGCAGCGTGCCGAGCAGGGTGACGGCCACGGCGGCGAAATCGGCGCGGGAATAGGTCCAGGCCCGCCGGAGAATGGAGAAATCCACCAGGGTCAGCACGGCGATGACGATAGTGGCGGAAAGTGTCGCCTTGGGCAGTATGGCAAGGAAGGGCGTCAGCAGGATTGTCGCCAGCGCGATGCCGATGGCGGTCAAGGCGCCCGCGGCCGGGCTTGCGGCGCCGGCATCGAAATTGACCACTGAACGGGCAAAGCCGCCGGTAACCGGATAGCCGCCGCCCATGGCCGCCGCGATATTGGCGGCGCCGAGCCCGATCAGTTCCTGATTGGGTGCGATGCGTTCGCGGCGCTTGGCGGCCAGGGTCTGGGCGACCGAAACCGATTCCACGAAACCGACCACCGAAATGATCAGCGCCGGCACCGCCAATTGCTGGATCACGCCGAGATCGAAGCCCGGCAGCGATAAGAGGGGCAGGCCCTGCGGCACCGCTCCGACCAGGGCAACGCCCTTGCCGCCAAGATCCAGCAGGGCCGACCAGGCCATGGTGAGGAAAATCACCAGGACCGGGCCGGCGCGCACGATGATCGTCGCCGGTCCCGCGGGCAGGCCCAGAGCGACGAGGCGGTTCTTGAGATCGAGCCTGATCCAGAGCAGCAGCGCCAGGGCCACCGCGCCGATGGCGGCGGTATGGCCGTTTACGGCGCCGATATTGTGAAGGATCGATCCGATCAACTCGGGCATGGCATGGCCATGGGTATCGATGCCGAGCAGGCCCCCGATCTGGCTGGTGGCGATGATGATGCCCGAAGCGGTGATGAAGCCCGAGATCACGGGATGGGACAGGAAATTGGCGATGAAACCGAGCCGGAACAGCCCCATCAACAACAGCATCGAGCCCGAAAGCATGGCCAGGATAATGGCGGCGCTGGCATAGCCGGCCGTGCCTTCGGCAGCGATCCGGCCGATGGCGGCTGCGCTCATCAGCGAGACGACGGCAACCGGGCCGACGGCGAGTGCCGACGAGGTGCCGAAGATCGCATAGGCGACGAGTGGAAGGATGGAGGCGTAGAGCCCCATTTCCGGCGGCAGCCCGGCCAGCAGGGCATAGGCCAGCGATTGGGGGATCAGCATGATGGTGACGATGAGCGCGGCGACGAGGTCGCTGGCCAGCGTCTGGCGGTCATAGCGTCGACCCCAGTCGAGAATGGGAAAATAGCTCTGCAAGCGCACGACGTGCTCCGGGTGGTGCGGCGGTCAGAGACCGTTGACGGGCACCTTGAGGAAGGTTTTGCCGCTCTCGTCCTTAGGCGGCAGCTTGCCGGCGCGCATATTGACCTGCAGCGACGGGATGATCAGGCGGGGCATGGGCAGTGTCGCGTCGCGCGCCTCGCGCATGCGCACGAAATCGTCTTCGCTGGTGCCGTGTCCCACATGGATATTGTGGTCGATCTCGTCGCCGACGCTGGTTTCCCACTGGATGTCGCGGCCATTGGGGCCGTAATCGTGGCACATGAACAGGCGCATCTCGCGGGGCAGGGCGAGCACACGCTGGATTGAACGGTAGAGCGTGCGGGCATCGCCGCCGGGGAAATCGGCGCGGGCCGAGCCGCCATCGGGCATGAACAGGGTATCGCCGACGAAAGCGGCGTTGCCGATCACATGCGTCATGCAGGCCGGCGTATGCCCCGGCGTGTGCAGGACATGCGCCTCCATCGTGCCGATGCGATAGGTATCGCCATCCTTGAACAGCCTGTCGAACTGGCTGCCGTCGCGCTGGAATTCGGTGCCTTCGTTGAAAATCTTGCCGAAGGTTTCCTGCACCAGGGTGATGTTCTCGCCGATCCCCAGATTTCCGCCCAGTTTGGACTGGATATAGGGCGCGGCCGACAAATGGTCCGCATGGACATGCGTTTCGATCAGCCAGTCCAGATTTAGCCGGTTCTCGGCGATGAAGGCGATGATCCGATCGGCCCCCTCATAGGTGATGCGGCCGGCCGCGTAGTCGATGTCCATGACGGAATCGATCACCGCGCAGGCGGCCGAATGCGGGTCCTTGACCACGTAGGAAATCGTGTTCGTGGGCGCATCGAAAAAGGCCGTCACCTCCGGCACGAGCGAGAGGTCGGTAGCGAATGGTATCTGGGCCGTCATATGCTTCTCCCGCAAACTCTTGTTTCCGCGATCACGCTGTTGTCGGAATGAACGATGGCACTTGTCAAGGGTCGGACTGCACGTTAGTAAATCGAGCGCTCGTTCGAAAAATATGGGAGGACGGGAGAATGTTCGAGGATATTTCCGGCAAGACAGCGCTGGTAACCGGCGCTTCCGGCGGGCTGGGCCTGCATTTTGCCCGGCTGCTGGCGCGGCAGGGCGCCAATGTGCTGCTGGCGGCGCGGCGTGGCGATGTGCTGGAGCGGGCCTGCGCCGAAATCGCGGCGGCGGGCGGCAAGGCTGCGCCTGTTCTCCTCGATGTCGCGGATGCGCATTCGGTCGCCGAGGTGGTGGGCAATCTGGCCTCGGACGTCGACATTCTCGTCAACAATGCCGGCATCAGTGTCGCCAAGCGGGCGCTGGATTTGAGCGAGACCGATTGGGACGATGTGATCGACACCAATCTCAAGGGCGGTTTCCTGATGGCGCAGGCCGTCGCGCGGCGCATGCAGGCCGCCGGCCGCGAAGGGGCCATCGTCAATATCGCGTCCATTCTGGGCCTGCGCGTGGCGGGCAATCTCGCCGCCTATGCCGCTTCCAAGGCCGGCACGGTGCAGATGACCAAGGCGCTGGCGCTCGAATGGGCGCGCCACGGCATTCGCGTCAACGCGCTATGCCCCGGCTATATCGAGACCGATCTCAATCGCGATTTCTTCGCCGGCGAGGATGGCCAGGCGCTGATCCGCCGCATTCCGCAGCGCCGGCTGGGCCAGCCGGCCGATCTGGACGGCGCCCTGTTGCTGCTGTGCTCGGATGCCGGCCGCTACATCACCGGTGCCACCCTGGCCGTCGATGGCGGCCACCTCGTCTCGTCACTGTAAGGACCCATCATGGATTTTGAGATTTCGCCCCGGATCGAGGATTACCGGCGGCGTATCGGCCATTTCGTCGATAGCGAAATCCTGCCGCTCGAAAGCGAGCGCGCCTCCTTTGATGCGCATGGCAATATCAGGCTGGACCTGCTGGCGGCCTTGCGCGCCAAGGCTCGATCCGAGGGCCTGTGGTGCCTGCAGCTCAAGCCGGAAACGGGCGGGGCGGGCCTCGGCAAGGTCGGCATGGCTGTGTGCTACGAGGAAATGAACCGCTCCATTTTCGGGCCTGTCGTGTTCAATTCCGCCGCGCCCGACGACGGCAACATGATGATGCTGGAAGCGCTGGGCACCCCGGCGCAGCGCGAGAAATGGTTGAAGCCCATCGTCGACGGCTCGGTGCGCTCGGCTTTTGCCATGACGGAGCCGGCGCCGGGCGGTGGTTCGGACCCTTCCATGATCCGGACCCGCGCAGAAAAGCGCGGCGATAAATATGTCATCACCGGCCGGAAATGGTTCATCACCGGCGCGGCCGAGGCCAGCCATTTCACCGTGATCGCGCGCACCTCCGACGATCCGCGCCATGGCCTCACCGCCTTCATGTTCCACAAGGATCAGCCCGGCTGGGAGATCGTACGCCGCATCGAGATCATGGGCCCCGAAGAACATGGCGGCCATTGCGAGATCGCGTTCGACGGGCTGGAAGTGTCGGAGGACGATATCCTCTTGGGCGAGGGGCGCGGCATGAAGGTGACCCAGGCGCGGCTCGGCCCGGCCCGCCTTACCCATTGCATGCGCTGGCTCGGTCTCTCCAAGCGCTGCCTCGAAATCGCCCAGGCCTATGCCGTCGAGCGCCATGGCTTCGGCATGCGCCTGGCCGATCGCGAAAGCATCCAGTTGATGCTGGGCGACCTGGCGATGCGTATTGAGGTCGGGCGGCTCCTGGTGATGAAGGCGGCCTGGGAACTCGATCGGGGCGGCTTTGCCCGCAAGGAAGTGTCGATGGCCAAGGTCCAGGTGGCCAATGTGCTGCACGATGCGGCGGATCGGGCCATCCAGATCAACGGCGCGCGCGGCTATTCCGCCGATACGGTGCTGGAATGGATTTACCGCTATGCCCGCCAGGCTCGGCTCGTGGACGGCGCGGACGAGGTGCACAAAATGGTGCTCAACCGCTTCCTGGCCGGTGAGGGGCGCCAGTTCTGGACCTGGCCCGTGGCCGAGGCCGAGGCCGGCTGAAACCAGGTCCGGGGAGGATGAGCGTGACCGAAGAGCAATTGCAGGCACTGCACGATTTTCTGGCCGGCCGCTTCGGCGCCGCCGATGCGCCGCACTGCCAGAAGATTTCCGGCGGGCAATCGAACCCCACCTTCTTCGTCGATTATGCGGGGCAGCGCATGGTGCTGCGCAAGCAGCCATCCGGCCCGATCCTGCGCGGCGCCCACGCGATCGATCGTGAGTTCCGCGTGCTCCAGGCTCTGGCGCCGACTGACGTGCCGGTGCCGCGTCCCATTCTGTTCCACAGCGAGACCGACGTGCTCGATACGCCGTTCTACCTCATGGAACGGCTGGAGGGCCGGGTTTTCGACGATTGTGCCCTGCCGGGCATGGCGCCGGACGAACGGCGCTGCATCTATTTCGCCATGGCGGAAGCCCTGGCTAAGCTGCATTCGGTGGTGCCCGAAACGGTCGGCCTGGGCGATTATGGCCGCCCGGGCAATTATTTCGAGCGGCAGATTTCCCGCTGGAGCCGGCAATATAAAGAGTCCACCGGCGAGCCGATTGCGGCGCTGGACCAATTGGTGGCGCTCCTGCCGGGCCTGATGCCGCCCGACTGACGGCAAAATCACCACTAGCCCATGGCGATTTCCGGCTGGGCAATATGCTGTTTCATCCCACCGAGCCGCGCGTTATCGGCATCCTGGACTGGGAATTGTCCACGCTAGGCCATCCCTATGCCGACCTCGGCTTCTGCTGTATGCCCTGGCACACGGCGCCGGACGAATATGGCGGCATCCTGGGGCTGGGCACCGGTCTCGGTATTCCCGCAGAGGCCGAGTTCTGCGCGCATTATTACCGGTATGTGGGCTCGGACACGCCACTCCTGCCGTTTCACGTCGCCTTTGCCCTGTTCCGGTTCGCAGTGATCTTCGTGGGCATTGCCGATCGCGTGCGCGGCGGCAATGCGGTTGCCACCAATGCCGAAGCCGTGGGGCCACTGGCGGGCCGCTTCGCCGCCCGCGCGCTCGAAGTGATCGAGGGCGCTGAAAGCCATGGCCGTTTCTGACCTCGAACCTCGCCCGGAGCCGCGTCGATGAGCCAAGCCTATATCGTGGATTATGCACGGTCCCCTTTTACGCCGGCCAGGCGCGGCGCGCTCGCCATGGTGCGGCCCGACGATCTCCTGGCCACGATCCTGCGGGCGATTGTCGAGCGCAACGCAATCGATGCCGAGGCCATCGAAGACGTCGTTGTCGGCTGCGCCTTTCCCGAAGGCGAGCAGGGCCTCAATATAGGGCGTTGCGCCGCGCGCATTGCCGGCCTGCCCGATAGCGTGGGGGGCTGTGTGGTCAATCGCTGGTGCGGCTCGTCCATGCAGGCGGTGCAAATGGCCGGCGGCGCCATCGCCATGGGGGCAGGGGATCTGTTTCTCGTCGGCGGCGTGGAATCGATGTCGCGCGTGCCGATGATGGGGTTCAATCCCATGCCCAATCCGGCCTGGCCCGATCCAATTCGAGCGGCCTTTCTCAATATGGGGCTGACCGCGGAAAACCTGGCGGAACGCTATGGCATTTCACGGCAGGAACAGGATGCCTATGCCCTGGAAAGCCAGCGCCGCGCCGCGGCCGCACCGTCGGCCGATATCGTCGCCGTCGGCGAAGTCGCGGTCGATGGCTGTCTTCGTCCCGATACCAGCCTCGAAAAACTCGCGACGCTGAAGACCGTTTTCAAGGAAGACGGATCGGTGAGTGCCGGCAATGCATCTCCGCTTACCGACGGCGCTACGGCTCTCCTGATCGCTTCGGCAGATACGGTGGCGCGTTTCGGCCTCACGCCTATGGCGCGCATCGCCGGCTACGCCGTTTCCGGCTGCGATCCGGAAATCATGGGGATCGGGCCGGTGGCCGCGACCCGCAAGGCGCTGAACCGGGCCGGCATCGGCGCCGATGATCTCGATGTCGTGGAAATGAACGAGGCCTTCGCCGTGCAGGTTCTGGCCTGCTGTCGGGATCTCGATATCGATCCGGCTCGTCTCAACCGCGACGGCGGGGCCATTGCCCTGGGCCATCCGCTTGGCGCCACCGGCGGCCGGCTGGTCGGCGCGGCGACGCGGCAATTGGTGGAAACCGGCGGTCGCTACGCGCTGGCCACCCAATGCATCGGCGGCGGCCAGGGCATTGCCATGGTGCTGGAGCGCGTATGATGAACGCCATTACCAGAGCGGCGGTCATCGGGGCGGGAACCATGGGTGCGGGCATCGCGGCCCATCTCGCCAATGCGGGGCTGGACGTGGTCCTGCTCGATGTCAGCGCCGACCTGGCCGCGGCGGGGCTCGAGCGACAGAAAAAGACCGGGCTCATGCATCCGTCGCTGGCCCGCAGGATCGTCACTGGTTCGGTGGGCGATGACCTGGAACTGCTGGCCGACGCCGACTGGATCGTGGAGGCCGTTGCCGAGCGTGTCGAGGTCAAGCGCCAGCTCTATGCGGCCATCGAGACGGTGCGAAAGCCGGGCGCCATCGTCTCCTCGAACACGTCGAGCCTTCCGCTTGCGCAGTTGACCGAGACGGTTTCCGCCGGTTTCGCCGAACATTTCCTCGTGACGCATTTCTTCAATCCGCCACGACAGATGCAATTGCTGGAACTGGTTTCGGGCTCCGCGACCCGTCCGGATGTGACCGAGACGATACGCCGCTTCGCCGATATCCACCTGGGCAAGGGCGTGATCGACTGCAAGGACCGGCCGGGTTTTATCGCTAATCGCATCGGCTGTTTCTGGCTCGCGGCGGCGCAGAACGAGGCGCTGGCCCTCGGCCTGTCGGTGGAAGAAGCGGACGCGGTTCTGGGCGTGCCCTTCGGCATTCCCCGGACAGCCGCTTTCGGGCTGCTTGACCTGATCGGCATCGATCTGGTGCCGCAAATCCTGGAGAGCCTGCAAAAGGCGCTGCCTGCGGACGATCCGATCCAGGCCTATGAGGCCGGGCCCGCCATCATTGGCGGCATGATCGCGGCCGGCCGGACGGGGCGAAAGGGCGGCGGCGGCTTTTACCGCATGGGCGCAGACCGCAAGACGCTGGAGGTCTTCGACCTGGCGACCGGCGCTTATCACCCCGCCGCGCGGCCGGTGCCGGACAGCCTTGCCGCCAGTGGGGGGAACCCGGCTGCGCTAATGGCGCATCCGGCCAGGGCAGGGCGCTACGCGGCGCGCGTCATGCTGAAGACCATGGCCTATGCGGCCCACCTGGTGCCCGAAATCGCCGACGACCCGGCCGCTGTCGATGCGGCCATGCGGCTGGGATATGCGTGGAAACAGGGGCCATTCGAATTGATCGACCGCTGCGGCGCCCAATGGGTGGCCGAAGCGCTCCGCGAGATCGGTGAGCCGGTGCCCGCCCTTTTGTCCCTGGCGATCGAGCGGAGTGGCTTCTACCGGCTGGACGCGGGCGAACTGGCCGTCCTGCAGCCGAATGGCCCTTACACGCCCATGCCGGAGCCCTCGGGCGTCCTGACCATTGCCGGCCTGGCCCGGCGCGGCGAACCCGTCCGGATGAGCGGCGACCATGCGGCGCTGTGGGATTTCGGGGACGGGGTCGGGGGCATCGAATTGCGCACCAAGATGAATGTGCTCAATGCCGGGGCCCTGGATGCCCTCGATGAACTCGTCGCCATCGCCGCAGAGCGTTTTGCGGGTCTGGTCATCGGATCGGATGGCGCCAACTTCTCCGTGGGCGCCGATCTCGGCCATATTCTGGCGCTCGCCGAGGCCGGCAATTGGTCGGCGGCGGGGTATCTGATCGCGCGGGGCCAATCGGTGATGTCGGCCATAAAATATGCGCCCATCCCCATTGTCGGCGCGGTGGCAGGCTTTGCCCTGGGCGGGGGCTGCGAACTGCTCCTGCATTGCGCCGCCATTCAGGCCCATGGGGAAAGCCAGATCGGATTGGTCGAGCCGCGCGTGGGCCTCGTTCCGGGCTGGGGTGGGTGCAAGGAAATGCTGCTGCGTGCGGCCAGCGCGCGTCAGATCATGCGCGGGCCGAGCGCCCCGGCGATTGCCGTGTTCGACCTGATCGGCTCCGCCACGCAGTCGCGCAGTGCGCATGACGCCAGAAATATTGGTTTCCTGCGGCCGGATGACGGGATCACGATGAACCGGACGCGGCTGCTGGCGGACGCCAAGGCGCGGGCGCTGTCGCTGGCAGAAGACTATAGGCCGCCTCAGGCGCCGGCCCTGGCGCTGTCGGGACCCTCAGGCGCCTCGGCCCTGCGCAACATGCTGGAGGCGGCGCAGGCGGCCGGAACGGCGTCGCCCCATGATCGGCTGATCGGCGAAGAACTGATAAAGGTGCTGACCGGCGGCGCCGATGGCGACCCGTTGCGGGACTTGAGCGAGGAAACAGTGATGAATCTCGAACGGGAGGCGTTCATTGCGCTGCTCTCGACCAGAGAAAGCCAGGACCGCATCCGACACATGATCGGGACCGGCAAGCCACTTCGCAATTGACTCGGTCCCCGCTTTTGCGCATGCGGTCAGTGGAGCCGGGCCGATGCGCGCTATTGGATGGATGGATTTGACGCCAAGGCAATTGCAGCAGGATTATTCCACCGAGGCCATTTGCGAGCGGCTGCTGCAACGCCATCGTAAGGCCGTTTCGGTGCAGAAGCCGCACCTGGCCGTGGCCAATCTGTCGCGCATCATCCAATCGACGCTGAAACTGTCGAACCGGCAGGGCTTTCACGCCATGTCCCTGCGCGAGCTGGCCGGTGCGGCCGGCCTCAGCATGGGCGGGATGTATTCCTACTTCGACAATAAGCAGACCCTGCTGCTGATGATCCTGGACGCGGTCTCGTCATCCGCCAACGAGGTGCTGGGCACGCCCCCGCCCGAAATAGCGGCGGATCCTGCATTGCACCTGGACTGGCTGATCGCCACTCATATCCAGCTCACCGAAGTGATGCAGCCCTGGTTCGTCTTCGTGTTCATGGAAGCCAAGGCCTTCCCCGAGCCGGCCAAGCGCATCGCCATCGAAAGCGAGGCGGCGACCGAGGCGATCTTCGCCGATGCGCTGCGCCGTGGCGTGGCGTCCGGTGGCTTCGCTATAGACGATGTTCCACTGACCGCGGCCATCATCAAGCCGCTACTGCAGGACTGGTACGTCAAGCGCGCCAAATATCGCAAGGCGGGCATTTCGGCCGGTCAATATGCCGAGCGAGTCACCAGTTTCGTCAGAGCCGCAATCGCACCACGATAGCGAGCGCTCGTTCGAAAAAATTCCCCGTTGAACGGAAAGACTTGGCGCTCATCTGCCGGAACACGGCATTTGCGTTCCCGCTATCGCTTTGAATTAACAATCCTATTCCTTGCCGCGAAGGGCGGGTGTCCCCATGCTTATGAGGGCACAACAAGACCCCTTGCGGAGACCTTCATCTTGTATATTAATGTTGCATACAAGACATGGAGGGATGTTTTGACCGTTGCAGCCAGCATCAGCAACAAGATCGTCGAGGCGATCTTGAGCCAGCAATTGGCGCCGGAGGCGCGGCTGGGGGAATCCGAGCTCGCCACGCTGTTCAATTGCAGCCGCACCATCGTGCGCGAAGCCATGCTCGATCTCGCTGCCCGCGGCATCGTGACGGTCATCCCGCGGCGCGGCTGGTTCCTTACCCAGGTCGATGCCGAAATGGCGCGCGAGCTCTATGACGCGCGCCAGATCATCGAAACCGGCCTGCTTCGCCATTTCGCGCAGAAGGGCCGCCCGTTGGAGCCGCATCTGGTGCAGCGGCTGCAATCGCATCTGGCCGAGCAGCAGCTGGCGCTGGAAGCAGGCCATGTCGGCCGCCGCTCCTATCTGCTGGGCAATTTTCACGTCTGCCTCGCTGAATGCCTGGGCAATCGGCTGCTGGCCGAGAAGCTGCGCGATTTCACCGTGCTCACCACGCTCTTCACCATGCGGCACCAGACGCCCGGCGACGCGCGGATGTCCTATGAGGAGCACGTCGCCATCGTCGAGGCGCTGGCCTCCGGCCGCCTGGCCGATGCGGGCGAATGCATGCGCGAGCACCTCGGGACCTGGGATTCCAAGGTCCACATGGTGCGCGAGGTCGATCCGCTGGACGGCCTGCGGCGCGCACTGGCGCCAATGTCATCCGACGTCCAGGGCGTCGCGGCGGGAGGAAAGAAATAATGGCGATCCGCAAAACCCTTGCCTGGGTCGATAGCCTGCGTCCGCAAGTGCCGACGCTGACCGCCGCCGAATTAGCGGAGCGCTTGGCCGCCGGCGAGGACCTCACCTTGATCGACATCCGTGAATTGCAGGAGCTGATCGATAAGGGAGGCATCCCCGGGGCTCATCACGTGCCGCGCGGCATGCTCGAATTCTGGGCCGATCCGGCCATGGGCTATTACCGCGACTATTTCGTCGAGGACGGCCGCTACGTGCTCTATTGCGCCGGTGGCGGGCGTTCGGTGCTCGCTGCGCTGGCTCTGATGGAGATGGGCTACAAGTCCGTCTGGCATCTCGATGGTGGTTTCGGCGGTTGGGCCGCTTCCGGGCAGCCAATCGAGGATGTCGCCGCCACTTCGCGCTGGCAGCGGAAGCCCTGAGCCATGATCGTCTTTGCAATCCGCCGCGCTGTTCTGGGTGTGCTGGTGCTGGTGGCGGTGGCGCTGATGGTCTTCGTCGCCATTCGCCTGATCCCCGGTGACATCGTCAACCAGCAATTGGCCGAAGCCGGGGCCGTGACCCCCGAGCTTCTGCAGGAAAAGCGCGCTGCGATGGGGCTGGACAAGCCCATTGCCGAGCAATTCCTGGTCTGGGCCGGCGGCATCGTCAGTGGCGATCTCGGCCACTCGCTGTGGACCGGCCGCCCCGTCTCCGCTCAGATCGGCGCCGCTCTGTTGCCGACGCTGCAATTGTCCATCATGGCCATAGCCATGGGTGCCCTGTTCGGCATCGGGGCGGGCGTCCTGGCGGCGCTCTGGCGCGGCACTGCCGGCGACATGGTGCTGCGCATGCTCTCCACCGTATTCCTCGCCATCCCGCAACTCTGGCTGGGCCTGCTGACGCTGACCGGGCTTGCACTGATCGGCTATTACATTCCGCTGCCCTATCGCAGCTTCGCCACTGATCCCTGGGCCAACTTCCAGCAGGTGATCTTTCCCGCCCTGGCCTTGTCGCTGGGCGTGGCGGCGGCGCTCTCCCGCCTGACGCGTTCGGCCATGCTCGAAGTCACCGGCGCCGATTTCATCCGCGCTGCGCGGGCAAGAGGCGTGTCGTCGTCCGGGCTCTATCTCGGCCACGCGCTCAAGAACGCGCTGATCCCGGTGATCACGCTCCTGGGCACCCAGTTCGGCAATCTGCTCTCCGGCACCGTGATCATCGAACGCATCTTCAACGTGCCCGGGCTTGGCAATCTGCTGTTCGAGGCCGTCGCCTATCGCGACTACACCGTCATCCAGGCCGCCGTGCTCACCTATGGGCTGATCACCATCATCGTCAATCTGATGGTCGATCTCTCCTATGGGCTCGTCGATCCGCGCATCCGGGAGGCACGCTCGTGACCACGATCCTCCAGGAAAACGCACCGCGCCGGGGCAGTCGCACGCTGGCCATTTTCAAGGCCTTGCTCAGCGATCCCATCGGTTGCACGGCGCTGGTCATTCTGACGCTGGTTCTGGCGCTGGCCATTTTCGCGCCCATCATCGCCCAGTTCGATCCGCTGGTGCAGAACCGCCGCGCCATCCTCCAGCCGCCATCGCTGGTGCATTGGTTCGGCACCGACGATATCGGCCGCGACGTGTTCTCGCGCGTCCTCTACGGCACCCAGATTTCGCTGCTCGTCGGTCTGATGGTGGTGATCATCACCATGGTCATCGGCGGCCTGATCGGCATGATCTCGGGCTATTTCGGCGGCTGGGTCGATATGATCATCCAGCGCATCGTCGAAGCGCTCGATACCTTGCCTTCGCTGGTGCTGTCGCTGTTCATCGCCGCCATGCTGGGGCCCAGCGTCCGCAACGTGATCATTGCGGTGACATTGGCCCAGATTCCGCGCTTCGTTCGCGTGGTGCGCTCGGAAACCATGAAAATCCGCGGGCATGATTTCATCTCCGCCTCGCGCGTCATCGGCGCCTCGCCGCTGCGGATCATGTTAACCCATGGCGTGCCCAATCTCATGCCGACCATGCTGGTGCTGGGCTCGCTCGCTTTCGGCATCGCCATCATGACCGAGGCTGCGCTCAGCTTTCTGGGCGTCGGCACCCCGCCGCCTAATCCGTCTTTGGGCACCATGCTGTCTCAGGGCACGCGGTTCATCGGCCAGGCGCCCTGGCTGATCGTTTTCCCCGGGCTGATGCTGACTATCAGCGTCCTTGCCCTCAACCTCATCGGTGACGCCTTGCGCGACGTCCTCGATCCTCGAAACCGCTAGCGGAAGAACTGCGGGTCGAACCCCAACGCCATGATAATAAGGGAACGCACTGAAATGCTAAAAGGACTACTCGCCCGCCATCGCTTCGTCACCGCGCTGCCCGCGCTTGCCATCGCCGCGGCGATGGTCGTGGCGGCGCCCGCAATGGCCCAGGACAGGCACGGCGGCAAGGTCGTCATCAACGTCCATGCCGACGCCCCCAATTTCGATCCCCTGGCCAGCACGGAATTCGGCGTCCACTCCCGCCTCGGCCTCGCCATGAACCGGCTGGTCGAATGGAAGACCGGCCCCGATATCGGCTATGGCCAATTCGTGCCGAAACCCGGCCTGGCCGAAAGCTGGGAGATTTCGGAAGACGGCCTGACCTATACGTTCAAGCTGCGCCCGGATGCGGTCTGGCAGGATATTGCCCCGGTTTCCGGGCGTCCCGTCACCTCCGCCGACGTGGTGGCTACCTATGAGGCGATGAAGGAATTCGGCGTGCAGAAGGGCCTGCTGGCGGCCGTCGATGCGATCACGGCGCCGGACGACCAGACCGTCGTGCTCACGCTCAATCGCCGCAATGTGGTGCTACTGCAGAACCTCGCCCACCAGAATATGTGGATCCTGCCGGTCGAGGCCTTCGACGGCTCTTATGACCGCAACACCACGGTGATCGGCACCGGGCCCTGGATTCTGGAGGCCGACGAGGTCGGCGTCGCTACCCGCTATGTCCGCAACGAAGCTTATTTCGGCAAGGACGAGAACGGCGAGCAGCTTCCCTATCTCGATGAAGTGGAAATCCTGCCGATCAAGGACCTCAATGCCCGCATCATGGCCTTCCGGTCGGGGCAGGTCGATATCTGGTTCGGTCCGCTGAACATGACGCAGATGCAGGGGCTCCAGCAGGCGCTGCCCGATCTGCAGGATGTGCAGACGGTCGCCAATACCCAGAGCGAGCTCTATCTCAATCCGAGTTTCGAGCCTTTCGCCAACCTGCAGGTGCGCCAGGCGCTCAACCTGGCGATCGACCGGCTCGGCCTGGGTGAAGTGGTGCGCGGCGGCGGCGGCATCGGCGGCGTGGTCGGCCCGGCCCTGAACGCCCAGACGCTGCCCGAAGAAGAGCGCATCGCGCTTTACGGTACGCCGGATCATGAAAAGGCCAAGGCCCTCCTCGCCGAGGCCGGCTATCCCGACGGGTTCAGCTTCGAATTCACCGTGCTCAATTACGGCGAGGAATTCGTGCGCGAGGCCGAATGGATCCAGCAGGATCTGGCCGAGATCGGCGTGACCGCCGAGATCAAGATGGTCGATACCGTTGCCGGTCAGGCGCTGGGCAAGGAGGGCGATTACCAGGCCATGTTCCTGATGATGAGCCCGTTTGCGGAAGCGGACGAGTACTTCACCAGCCATTACCTGCCGGGCGCGGTGCGCAATTATACCGGCATCGATGACCCGACGCTGACCGCGATGATCGAGGAACAGCAGGGCATCATGGATGTGGCGGCGCGCCAGGAAAAGATCTGGGAAATCCAGCGCTACGTCTACGAAAACGTCCAGAACCCGCTGCCGATCTGGGCTGCCGTCCTGCTGCATCCGGCCCAGGCCGATATCCGCGGCTGGCACCCGATGATCACGCAGGGCTTCCCGAGCCTGCCGGAAGTCTGGGTCGAGGAATAAGCGCGATGACCGCCATGGCCTCGAATGCCTTGCCCCGGGCGAACACAGAGAGTGGGACAAGCCCCGTCGCGCTCTCCGTGGAGGGCATGGCGGTCACCTATAGCGGCCTCCTCGAAGTCTGCTCGGACGTCTCCATCGACGTCCGACGCGGCGAGGCCCTGGCCCTGATCGGGGAATCCGGTTCGGGCAAGTCCGTCACGGTTCTGGCCGTGACGGGCCTGCTCGGGCGGGGCGGGGCGATCGTGCGGGGCAGCGTCAAGCTGGACGGCGAGGAAATCTCCCATCTCTCCGAACGCGAACGCCGCCGCCGCGGGCTTTTGGGTAAGCGGATCGGCATGATTTTCCAGAACCCCTCGCGGGCGCTGGACCCTGTCTTCACCATTGGCCAGCAGCTCAACGAGGCTTTGAGTCTCACGGGCCTCAAGGGTAAGGCCGAACTGCGCGCCAAGGGCGCGGAATGGCTGCGCCATGTCGGCCTGCCCGATCCCGAGGAAGCGCTCGATCGTTATCCGCATCAATTGTCCGGCGGCCAACGGCAGCGCGCCATGATCGCCATCGCGCTGGCATCCGAACCCGCCTTGCTCATCGCCGATGAGCCCACCACGGCGCTGGACGTGACCATCCAGGCCCAGGTGCTGAACCTGATCCGCCGGCTGCAAAAGGAACTCAACCTGGCCCTGGTTTTGGTCACGCACGATTTCGGCGTCGTGGCGGCCATGGCCGACCGGGTGGCCGTCATGTATGGCGGCCAGGTCGTCGAGACCGGCAGCGTTGATGAAATCATCCGCACGCCGCGCCATCCCTATACGCAGGCCCTCTTGGCCAGCATTCCCACCGGCGAAGCCGGCGCCCGCATCCAGGCGCTGCCGGGTTCCGTGCCGCATGCCGGCGCCATGCCGCGCGGTTGCCGTTTCCATCCGCGCTGCCCTGCCGCGCTCCCCCTCTGCCAGGATAGCGCGCCGGCGCTGCAACCCGCCGCCGATGGCCGCGTCATGCGCTGCCTGCGCGCCGATGATCTGGAACGCCACGATGCCTGACGCTCAAGCCCTTTTCTCGCTGCACGATGTCAGCGTCCGCTACCCGATCCGCCGCGGCTTCTTCCAGCGCGTGGTCGGTCATGTCGGGGCGGTGGACGGCGTCAGCTTCGATCTGCGCCGCGGGGAAACCATGGCCCTGGTCGGCGAATCCGGCTGCGGCAAGAGCACTTTGGGCCGCGCCATCCTGCGGCTGGAACAGGTGGCGGACGGCACCATCAAAGCCACCGGAAAACCGGCTGTGACGCGCAAGGATCTGGCGCGCAAGGCGCAGGTGGTGTTTCAGGACCCGCTGGGCTCGCTCGATCCCCGCTGGACCATCGGCAATCTGATCGGCGAGGGTATCGACGTGCATGGCACGGCCCGGGGCGCCGAGCGCGATGCTATCGTGCGCGATCTGCTCAAGCAGGTGGAATTGCCGGCCAGCGCCTTCCACAAGTTCCCGCATCAGCTTTCGGGCGGCCAGCAGCAGCGCGTGGCTATCGCCCGGGCCCTCGCCATGCGCCCCGAGCTCATCGTGCTCGACGAGGCCACCTCGGCGCTCGACGTTTCGGTGCAGGCGCAAATCCTCAATCTGCTCAAGGATTTGCAGGCCGAATATAATCTCACCTATCTGTTCATTTCTCACGATCTGACGGTAGTGGGCCAGTTCGCCGACCGCGTGGCGGTCATGTATCTGGGCCGCATCATGGAAATGGGCGACGCCGCCGACGTGCTCTCGGCGCCGCGCCATCCTTATACCAGGGCGCTTCTGGCCTCCTCGCTGAAAGTCGATCCCGATATGCGCATCGACAGGGTGCCGCTGCTCACCGGCGATGTGCCCAGTCCCCGCAACCCACCCAGCGGCTGCCGTTTCCGCACCCGCTGCCCGCAGGCGCAGGCCGGTTGCGCCGAACTCCGTCACCGCATGGTCCCCGCGCCGAATGGCCGGGAGACCGCCGCTTGCCTCGCCAATGGCGACCTCTGAACCCTTCTCAACGAGATTTCGAAAATGACCGATATCAATCCGAATTGGACGTCCCACACCGCCGACCTCGACGGCGTGAAGATTCGCTATCTCGACAATGGCGGCACCGGCCCGGTCCTAGTCTGCCTGCATGGCACCTCGATGAGCGCCCATGCCTGGGGCCATCTGGCCGCCAGCCTGCGCGACTTCTATCGGGTCATCGCGGTCGACATGCGCGGTCACGGCGCCTCGGACCGTCCCAATACCACCTATACGATCAAGGAATTGGCCGGCGACATCACCCGGCTGGCGGCCAAGCTCGATCTCAAGGGCATCACCCTGGTGGGCAGCTCGGTGGGCAACCAGGTCGCGGTCTCCTTCGCGGCGGCCAATCCCGACCGCGTTGCGGGCCTGATCCTGTCCGATCCCAGCTTCTTCGTCGCCGATGGCGAGATCGTCAAATATCTGCGCTCGCACCATACCCGCCGGCGCAATTACCCCAGCCTGGCCGAAGCGGAGGCCTTTGCCCGAGCCCTGCCGCAGCGGGCCGGCCTCAGCGCAGAAATGCATCGCCTCGCCAATGAGGGCGATTTCCGGCAGGAAGAGGACGGCACCTGGAGCTGGGCCTATGACCTGCTCGCCATCACCAAGCTCTTCCTCAACCTCTCGACCGATCAATCCGCCGACATCGCCGCCATCGAGGCGCCGGTCCTGGTGCTCAATGCCGATCGTTCCAACGTGCTCAGCGCCAACAAGGCCGAAGACCTGGCGAAGGCCTTCCCTAATGCGACGCTGGAAATGGTCAAGAACAGCAATCACACCATTTGGGGTGATCAGCCGGACTACCTGGCCCAGCGGGCCCGCGCCTTCCTCCAGGACCTCCCGCGCGCTTGAGGGGGCAGGGGAGTTCTGATCATGGACAGATATGAGCGCCTGCGCGCGCAATACCGGCCGACGGTGCCGAAGACGTTCAATTTCGGCACCGATATCGTCGATGCCTGGGCGGCCGACGAACAGCGCAACGCCGCCGCGCCAGCGCTGATCTGGTGCAATGCCGCCGGCGCGACGCACAACTACAGCTTCGCCGATATCGCGGCCCTGACCGACCGGCTGGCCGCGGCATTACGGCGGCGTGGCGTGCGGGCCGGCGACCGGGTCATGGTCATGCTGCCCCGCATTCCGGCCTGGCAGATATCCATGGTGGCCATCCTGAAACTGGGCGCCATCGCGATCCCCTGCGTCACCATGCTGACGCCCAAGGACATCGCCTATCGCCTGGCCAATTCGGGGGCGACGACGATCATCACCACCGGCCTCGAGGTGGACAAGTTCGCCGACGCTCCGGACGGAGCCCTGCGAATTGCCGTCGATGCGACAGTGGCCGCCGGCACCGGGGCAGGGGCTCCGGCTCCCGAGGGTTGGCTGTCCTTTGCCGAACTGCTGGCCGAGGAGCCCGGCGCCTTCCGCGCGGCCGAAGTGCGCGCCGAGGACCCGGCGCTGATCTTCTATACCTCCGGCTCGACCGGCCTGCCCAAGGGCGTCACCCACGCTTCGCGCGCGCTCCATGCCTGGTCGGTCTCGGCCGAATACTGGCTGGACCTGGGCCCGGACGATGTCATGTTCTGCACCGCCGATACGGGCTGGTCCAAGGCGGGAACCTCTATCCTTTTCGGCCCATGGGGCCGGGGATCGGCCGTCCTGTTCTACGATGGCCCCTTCGATGCCGAATATCGCGTCGAGCTCATCGCCCGCCACGGCGTCAGCGTCTATTGCGCGGCGGCAACCGAATTGCGCCGCCTGGTGGCGCTCGATCTCTCGGGCCGGCAATTCCCCCGCTTGCGGATCACCGTTTCGGCCGGTGAATCGCTGAACCCGCCGGTGCTTGCCGCCTGGAGCGCCATGACCGGCCGGCCGGTGCTGGAGGCCTATGGCCTCACCGAAACGCTCATGCTGGTGGCCAATTACCGCGATACCGAAATCCGGCCCGGGGCCATGGGCCGGCCGCTTCCGGGAGTAGCACTCGACCTGATCACCGGTGACGGCGAGATCGCCGCGCCCGGCCAGACCGGCCAGATCGCGCTGCGCCTGCCCAGCCCCAACATGATGCTGGGCTATTGGCAGGACGAGGAGCGCACCGCATCGACCCTCAGGACGATCGACGGCCGGGACTATTTCCTCACCGGCGACAATGCCCGCGCCGATACTGACGGCTATCTCTATTACGAGGGCCGTGCCGACGACGTGATCAATTCCGCCGGCTATCGCATCGGTCCCCAGGAGGTGGAAAACGCCCTGATCGAGCACCCCATGGTGCGCGAGGCGGCCGCCGTGCCCAGCCCCGATCCCGAGCGCGGCGAGGTGGTGAAGGCCTTCATCGTCCTGCATGACGGCTTCGAGGGCAGCCCGGCCCTCGCCAAGGAATTGCAGGACTTCGTCAAGCGGATGACGGCGCCCTACAAATATCCGCGCCGCATCGAATTCATCGACGAATTGCCCAAGAACGCCGTCGGCAAGATCCAGCGACGCGACCTGCGGCTGCGGGAATTCGCCAGCCAATCGCAACAGACCAACACACCAGCCTGAGGGGATAGACCATGACCGACACGAGCAAGTCCGCAGCGCCCTATGATGTCGTGATCGCCCGGTCGGTCAAATGCGTCGCCCGGGACGGCGTCCGGCTGTCTCTCGATATCTATCGCCCGGCCCGGGACGGCGAGGCCTTGCCGGGGCCGTTCCCGGCCGTCGTCACCCGCTCGCCCTACGATACCCGCTCCGGCAAGGGACCTTCGGGCCAGGCCGGCAATGGCGAATATTTCGCCAGGCGCGGCTATCTCTATGTGGTCCAGGATTCCCGCGGCCGCTTCGGCTCGGAGGGGGAATTCACGCTCCTCGACGCCAAGGAAGGCGAGGATGGCTATGACGTGATCGAGTGGCTGGCGGCCCAACCCTATTGCGACGGCATGATCGGCACGCAGGGTTCTTCGCTCCGCGCCTGGAACCAGACCGCGACCGCCCTGCAGAACCCGCCGCACCTGAAGGCCATGTGGGTCAATCAATCCGGTTCCAACGGCTTCATGCATGCCGTGCGCCATCACGGAACGCTGGAATTGCGCTGGCTGGCCTGGCTGGTCACCAATGCCATCCATTCCCAGGAAGCCCATGCCGATCCGGCATTGCAGGCCACGCTCGTCCGCAATGCCGAAAAGATGTTCGAATGGTTCCAGCGCCTGCCCTGGAGCGAGGGCAATAGCCCGCTGTCCCCACTGCCGAAATGGGAGAAGCAGGCCCTCGACTTCTACCGCAACGGCGATTTCAGCGCCTTCTGGATGAACCCGACGCTGAACCCGGAAGCCTATCGCGACCGCGCGGCCGACGTGCCCACCATGTATGCCGGAGCCTGGTACGACACCTATCCCCGCGCCAGCATCAAGAACTACACCGATCTCGCCGGAAAGCTGTCGCACCAATATCTGCTGATGGGCGGCGGCGTGCATGGCGGGCCCAATTTCGACAATCCCCTGGTCGGCGAAGTCGATATGGGCAAGGGTGCGCCGATCAAGGGCAATATCCACAAAGACCGGCACGAAATCATGCTGGCCTTCTTCGACCGCTTCCTGCGCGGCGACGAGCAGGCCTGGCCCGACATTCCCAAGGTGCGCTATTTCCATATGGGCGGCGATGGCAGCCGGAACGAGCTGGGCCGCCTGGTCCATGGCGGCACCTGGAAAAGCGCCGATCAATGGCCGCCGCGCGGGATATCCGTTCAGGATTGGCACCTGCATCGCGGCGGCGGGCTCGATCCGAAGCTGCCCGCCGACCACAGGCCCACCAGCTATACGTTCGATCCGGACCGGCCCATGCCCACCGTCGCCTCGAACGTCTCTTCGATGACGCAGAACCTGCCGCCATTCCCCCGCATGATGCGCACCGGCGACCCGATTTCGCTGCGCGAAAGCATCGTCCTGCAGGGAGCCGGGGATCAGGTCACCCATGCCGGCGTCCACGGCGCTGAAGCGCCCTATGGCGATCTGGCCGAGCGCACCGATGTCCTGGCCTTCACCTCCGAGCCGCTGGCGCAGGATTTCGACGTCACCGGAGCGCCCGAAATCGAGATTTATCTCTCCTCCGATGCGCCGGACACCGATATTTTCGTGCAATTGCAGGACGTCTATCCGCCCAGCGAAACGTGGCCGAACGGTTACCGGATGAACCTGACCGAAAGCATCTTCCGCGTCCGCTATCGCGAGGGCTTCGACAGGCCGGTGATGCTGAACCCAGGCGAGGTGGTCAAGGTCCGCTTCGAGCTCTACCCGATCTCGAACCGCTTCAAGGCCGGCCACAGCCTGCGGCTGCTGGTCTCGTCCTCGTCCTTCCCGCGCTTCGACGTCAATCCTAATACCGGCGAACCCATCGGCCGGCATACCCACAAGCGCGTGGCCGTCAACGCCATTCACCACGATCCGGCCCATCCCTCGCGCCTGATCCTGCCGGTCATGCAGGAAGGCTAATCCATGGAGCAGGGTTCGACCGACCTTCTGGCCGCGGAAATTCAAAGGCTGGTGCCGGTCTTCACCGCCCTGGCCGATGACATATGGGCCACGCCCGAACTCTGCTTCAACGAGCATCGCTCGGTGGCCGCCCAGATCGGGGCCATGGAGGCGCATGGCTTCCGCGTCACCCGCAATGTCGGCGGCCTGGAGACCGCCTTCACCGCCGATTGGGGTGGGGATGGCGAGGCCGATGGCCCCCTCATCGCCTTTCTCGGCGAATTCGACGCACTGCCGGGCCTGAGCCAGGTTGCCGGCCTTGCCGAGGCCAGGCCGCTCGAACCGGGCGGCAACGGCCATGGCTGCGGTCATAACCTGCTCGGCAGCGGCTCCATGCTGGCCGCAATTGCGCTATCGCAGGTGCTCGCCCGGTCCGGCATCAAGGCGCGCCTGCGCTATTATGGCTGTCCGGCGGAGGAGGGCGGCTGGGGCAAGGCCATCATGGTACGTGCCGGCGCGTTCGATGGCGTGACTGCCGCCATCGGCTGGCATCCCGGCACCTTCAACGGCGTCAGGGCCCGCTCCACCCTGGCCATTTCAAATCGCATCTATCGCTTCGAGGGCCGGGCCGCCCATGCCGCCATGGCCCCGCATCTGGGCCGCAGCGCGCTCGATGCGGTGGAATTGATGAATATCGGCGCCAATTTCCTGCGCGAGCACATGCCCGCCGATGCAAGACTGCACTATGCCATCACCGATGCGGGCGGCCATGCCCCGGGCGTCGTGCAGGCACGCGCCGAAGTGCTCTATATGATCCGCTCGCCCGAGCGCGACGAATTGCAGGACCTCGTGGCCCGCGTCGACGACATCGCGCAAGGCGCCGCGCTGATGACCGGCACCGCGTTTGAAATCGTGCCGCAGGGCGGTGCCGCCAATGTGCTGCCCAATGCCCCGCTCTGTGCGGTCATGCACGGGGTGATGACGCGGCTGGGCCGCTTGTCCTTCGCCGAGGCCGAACGCGCCTTTGCCGCCGATATCCGCGCCACTCTCGCCAATGTCGCGGCGACCGACAGGCGCGATGCCGCGCTACCCGATGCCCTCCTGCCTGCTGGCGAGGGCCTGGTGCCGCTTCATGAGGGACTCCGCGCCTATGACGGGCGCATGGCGCAGGGCGCCGGCTCCACCGATGTCGGAGACGTGAGCTGGGTCGTGCCGGTGGTGGAATGCGCCACGGCGACATGGGCGGCCGGGACCGCCAGCCATAGCTGGCAGGTCGTGGCCCAGGGAAAATCGCCCGGCGCGCATCGCGCCATGATCCGGGCCGCCGAAATCATGGCCGGCACCGGGCTCGAAATCATCCTTCGCCCCGAAATCCAGGCCGAAGCCTGGCAAGACCATGCGCGCCGCCGCGCCGGTCGATCTTATGAATAGCGAGCCGAGCCGGAGGGCAGGGCTCCATTGTCGCCGATCTATTTGTCACCGAACCATTTTTCGGCCATGGCCTGCCGGAAATTGTTCCGGCGCAGCTTTTCGATCAAAAGCGAGCGCACCGCCTGCTCTGCCGGAACCTGGCCCAGGGGCAGGCGCCATGTCTGCCCCGCTATATTGGCATGAATGGTGCCGCCTTCGACGAAATAGGTGGCCTTGTAGATCTCCTGACCCATCTGAACGCTAATGTCCTGCACTAAGTGTTCCTGGTCCATGATCGCCTCCTGTCCGCCAACCAAGTGTGCCCCCGCGGCCGGACCAGGTCAAGGAACGCTGTACACGCCCCGCCGCCTCGGAAGCTTCACTTTACCAGGAGCATCGCCACCCAATTCGGCCAGGATCGATCATTCGGAACAACTCTTCAGCGCCGCTTGGCCGGGCCAAGCTCACATCGTCCAGTCGTCACCCCAGACCTGCACCACGTGACCCTCGGACAAGGTCCGATATTCCCTTTGTGGCGGCACATAATCGGCTGGGCGGATGGGGTTCCTGATCTCGTCATTATTGATCGGGCGCCAGAGCAGCTCAACAGATGACGTGTCCCGTTATTTCGCGCTAGTCTGATCCCGCAGAAATGCAAATATGCAGCTGCGGGGAGGGTTGCGTGGCCTTACGGGCGCGATCAAGGTGGTATTTCGGCATTGCTGCCACAGTTCTGGTCTGTGGCCTTGCGACCGCGGCTTATAGTGTGGCTCATAAGGCCGGCACAGATCGGCTGGCGGGCCAGTTGCGCGATCGCCTGACCTTGTCGCAACGCGCCGTGGAAAGCGAGATCGAGCGCTTTGCCTATCTGCCACAGGTGCTGGGTGAAGACGCGCGCGTTCTCGGACTTCTTGCCGACCCTTCAGACACACGCGTGCAAGAGGTTAATGCCTACCTTGCCAATGTGGCGCGCCACTCCCAGGCCGATGTGGTCTATCTGATCGATCCCACCGGGCTGACACTCGCGGCATCAAACTGGAACCTGCCCAGCTCGTTTGTCGGCCACAATTATGGATTTCGACCCTATTTCACTGATGCAGTCGAACTCGGTCGTGGTGACTATTACGCAGTGGGCGTAACCACCGGGGTGCCCGGATATTTCCTCTCCAGCCGGATAGACGGGCCGGACGGGATATTAGGCGTCGCCGTGGTCAAGGTCGACATGTCTCCGCTCGAGCGGGTATGGGCGGAAGCGGGCGAAATGACCGGCGTCGCCGATGGCGCGGGGATCGTCTTTCTAAGCGGGGTGCCGAATTGGCGCTATCGCCCGCTCTTCACCCTTAAAGATGTGGATAGGGATCGCATAGAGACGGAGCGCCGCTATGACGGCAATGACGTCTTTGGCCGCGTCCCGCTGGTTAGCGCGCTCGATGCTTCCGGCTTGACCCATATGACCGAAGACGGTTCACCGCGTCTGGCGATGAGTACCGTGCTGGTCGATCCCAAAGGCTGGCGATTGTTCAGCGCCTTGCCCTCCGCGCCCGTCCGAGACGAAGCCCGGCTTGTCGCCGGCGTCGTGGGGCTGCTGACGCTCGTCTGTCTTCTTCTCGGTCTCTATAGCTACCAGCGCCGCCAACTCACACGCTGGAAACTCGAACAGAATGGTGTGCTCGAGCGCCGCGTCAGCGAACGCACCAGCGCCCTTGCGCGGGAGGTGGAGGAACGCAAGCGCACCGAGGAAGAATTGCGACAAACCCAGGACAGTCTCATCCACGCGGCCAAGCTGGCCGCATTGGGCCGCATGTCTGCCGCTATCGTGCACGAAGTCAGCCAGCCGCTCTCTGCATTGGATAATACCCTGGCCGCAGCGGGGCTGCATGCACGCAATCACACTCATGACAAAACCGCAGCATCCATCACGGCAGGCCGCGACCTGCTGAAGCGTATGCAGCGCACGATCAAAAGTCTCAGGACCTTTTCATCTCGCGCCAAAGCCCTGCCGAACGAACCGATCGCCATCGGCCAGTCCGTGGCCGAGGCGCTGGAAATCGTCATGTCCCAGGCACGAGAGAAAAGAGTATCCCTCTCCTTTGACAACGAGGCGCCCTCTGCAATGGCGTCGGTCAATGCCGTGCGGATCGAACAGGTGTTCATCAATCTTCTGCTCAACGCCATCGATGCTACAGCCAGCATGGGCAATAGCCAGATCACAATCCTGTTGCGAAAGGCAGGACGGCGCGCGCTGGTCGAGTTCCGTGATGCCGGCCCCGGCATACCCGAGGAGATTGCCGACCAGATTACCGAGCCTTTCTTCACCACCAAGGCGACCGGTGAGGGGCTGGGGCTAGGGTTGTCCATTTCCCGCGCCATCCTTGAGGACTACGACGGCACCCTCTCGTTCTCGTCCGCGCCCGGCGGTGGAACATGCGCCATCGTTTCCCTGCCGCTGGCGCGGCAGCCAGCCCAACGCGAGCCAGCCGAATGAGCCGTGGCAGGATCGTTTTTGTCGATGACGAGCCTGAACTCTGCGCGGCTGCAGCCGACTGGCTTGGGGTCAGCGGATTTGCGGTCCAGGTGTTCAGCGATCCAGGCAGGGCGCTGGACGAAATCGACATGGCGGCCGGCGATTGCGTGGTCTCGGACATGCGCATGCCCGGCCTGTCCGGGCTCGAATTGCTCGAGCAGATCCGCAAGCGCGATACGGACCTGCCGGTTGTCCTGCTGACCGGCCACGGCGACGTGGCCCTGGCCGTTGAGGCCATGCAGGCCGGCGCCTATCATTTCCTCGAAAAGCCTTACGACGCCGACCAATTGGTCTCCATTCTCGACAATGCCGTGGAGCGCCGACGGCTGAAGCAGGAAATCGAACGCCTGCGGCGGGGGCCGGACGATATCGAGGCCAGATTGATCGGCACGTCACCAGCTATGGCTGCCGTTCGCCGCTCGGTGCAGCATTTGGCCGATATCGATGTGGATGTACTGATCACCGGCGAGACCGGTACCGGCAAGGAGGTCGTCGCCCGCGCTCTGCACGATTTCGGACGCCGCCGCTCGGGGCCGTTCGTTGCAATAAATTGCGCCGCCATTCCCGAAACCATTTTCGAAAGCGAGATGTTCGGCCATGAGCGTGGCGCCTTTACCGGGGCCCAGTCCGCCCGGCAGGGCAAGATCGCCCATGCATCCGGCGGCACGGTTTTTCTCGACGAAATCGAATCCATGCCGCTATCGCTTCAGGCCAAAGTGCTGCGGGTGATCCAGGAGCGAATCGTGGAGCCGGTGGGTTCCAATCGCCAGATCCCCGTCGATGTTCGGTTCATTGCGGCGACCAAGGTCGATCTCAAGACCGAGAGCGATGCCGGCCGCTTCCGGCCAGATCTTTATTTCCGCCTCGCGACGATCGACCTGCCTTTGCCCCCGCTACGCGACCGCCCTGAAGATATTGGTCTGCTTCACACCATCTTTGCGCGCAGGGCTGCGGAGCGTTACGGGCTCGCATTTCGGGAACTGCCCGCGGACCGACTTATCGACCTTGTTCATCAGGACTGGCCAGGCAATGTCCGCGAACTGAAATCCCACGCCGAGCGCACTATTATCGGAATGGAAGCGGCGACGTCGCGCCCAACGATTCCGGGCAAGCTGCCGGACATTCTCGCCGCCTACGAAGCCAGGGTTATCGCGGCCACGCTTGAGGCGGTTGGCGGCGCTACGGCGGAGGCAGCCGAGCGCCTGGGCGTGCCGCGCCGCACGCTCAACGAAAAGATCGCCAAATATGGACTACGCGCCGCACCTGCGCCTGGCGAAACTTCGCTCGGCTAACGCGGTGTCGGGCGGTTTTTCGCCCGAGAAAACTAAAAAGATTAGCAATTTCAGCGCGGAAAGATTGGCACGGCCCTTGCGATAACTTGCACGGGACGCCGCGAGGATCGGCGACCACCAAACCTTTTGGGAGGAAATCGATGACCAAAACAATGACGCGCCTCGGCGCGGCTGCTCTGCTGTGCACGGCGTTTATCACCCCGGCCGTTCATGGCCAGGAATTCATCAACGTTCTGACCGGCGGCACGTCCGGCGTCTATTATCCGTTGGGCGTCGCGCTTAGCGAAATCTATGCAGATGGCATCGAGGGTTCGCGTACCCAGGTGCAAGCGACCAAGGCTTCGGTCGAAAATCTCAACCTGCTGGCCCAGGGCCGCGGCGAAATCGCCTTTGCGCTGGGGGATTCTGTCGCACTGGCCTGGGAAGGCAACGAGGAGGCCGGCTTCCCGCGGCGTCTTGAAAGCCTGCGCGCCATTGCAGCAATTTATCCCAACTACGTGCAGATCGTGGCCGATGCGCAATCCGGCATTGTCTCGCTCGAAGACCTGCCCGGCAAATCCATGTCGGTGGGCGCGCCCGCATCGGGTACCGAACTCAATGCCCGCGCCATCTTCGAAGCCGCGGGGATCAGCTACGAGGATCTCGGGCGGCTGGAATACCTGCCCTATGCGGAATCGGCCGAGCTGATCAAAAACCGCCAGCTCGATTCAACGTTGCAGTCCGCCGGGCTGGGCGTCGCCTTCATCCAGGATCTGACGGCCACCCACTCGATCAACATCGTGGCCATTCCGCCCGAAACCGTGGTGCAGATCGGCGAACCCTATGTTCCGGCAGTCATTCCGGCCGGTACCTATCGCGGCCAGGATGAGGATATTCCGACCGCTGCCATCGGCAATATCCTGGTGTCACATGAAGGCGTCAGCGAGGAAACCGCCTATCAGATGACCAAGCTGATGTTCGAAAATCTCGACCGCATGCGCGCGGCGCATAGCGCTGCAGAGAGCATCGACATCGAGGCGGCAATCAAGGGGCTTCCCATTCCGCTCCATGCGGGCGCGGAGCGCTATTACCGGGAGCAGGGCATCATCCAATAATGCCCTTTGGGCCTGCCGATCTCGTCGGCGGGCCCGCATATCGCTCTTTTGGGGAGGAAAGACTCGTGACCAACACTGCTGCGGCCAGCGCCGATATTCAGGTCCATCAATTTGAGGACGAAGTGGCCGAGGGCCTGCCGCCTGGCTTTGGCCCCGGCATCACCGGCAGGATCGCCTTCGGCATTGCCATCGCCTTCGCCCTTTTCACGTTGTGGACGGCCGCCTATGGCAGCCTGCCCAGCCAGGTCGTCCGCGCCATGCATGTGGGCTTCCTACTGCTTTTGACCTTCGGGCTTGTGGCCAATCTCGTGGCGAAGACGCTGCCGGGCAAGATTTTCTTCTGGAGCCTGGGCATAGCGGGCTTCCTCACCGGCATCTACAACTGGGTCTTCTATGTCGACCTCATCCGCCGCACCGGCTTTCTCACCACCATGGATTTGGTTGTGGGCGCCGGCGTTGTTCTACTCGTCTTCGAAGCGGCGCGCCGCATCCTGGGCTGGCCGCTCGCGCTGATTGCGGGCATTTTCCTGGCCTATTGCTTCTTTGGCCAATATCTCCCTTCGCCGCTGATCCATCGCGGCTATAATTTCGAATTGATCGTGGAGCATTTCGGCTTCGGCACCGAAGGCATTTACGGAACCCCGATCTATGTCTCGGCCGCCTACATCTTTATCTTCGTGGTCTTTGCCGCCTTTCTCGAGAGGGCGGGCATGCTCAAATTGTTCAACGATTTCGCCTTGGGCCTGGTCGGTGGCACACGGGGCGGCCCGGCCCAGGTAGCGGTCCTGTCCTCGGCCCTGATGGGCACGATTTCGGGGTCCGGCGTCGCTAACGTCGTGGCCTCCGGGCAATTCACCATCCCGCTGATGAAACGTTTTGGCTATCGCTCCGCCTTTGCCGGTGGCGTCGAGGCAACGTCATCCATGGGTGGACAGATCATGCCGCCGGTCATGGGCGCAGTGGCCTTCATCATGGCCGAAACGCTCAATGTGCCCTATGCGGCGATCGTGCAGGCGGCCATTATCCCGGCCATCCTCTATTTCGCCGTCTGCTTCTGGATGGTTCACCTTGAAGCCTCCAAGCTTGGTCTTAAGGGCCTGCCCAAAGACCAGCTTCCCAATCCGTGGCAGGCTGCCAGGGAGCAATGGCCCCTCATTCTGCCGCTGGCGGCACTGGTCTATCTGCTCTTCGCCGGCTACACGCCGGTCTTTGCCGGCACGATGGGGCTCTCGCTTGTCGTCGTGCTGATCCTGGGCACGCCGCTGGCCGCGCGCATCGGACCATTCGCATTCCGCGTCGTATTCTGGATAGCGCTCGGTTTGGCCGCGGCCTCTTTCGCCTGGGTGGGCGTCAATCTGCTCGTCGCGGTGATCGTGGGCCTGATTGCCGCCTGCGCCTTCTTCAAGGGCGGCCGGGAAACGCTGGCCATTTGCCGCGATGCTCTCGCGCAGGGGGCACGGAATGCCCTGCCCGTGGGCGTTGCCTGCGCGGTGGTCGGCATCGTGATCGGCACGCTGACATTGACCGGTATTGCCTCCACCTTCATCAGCGCCATCATCAGCATCGGGGAAAACAATCTCTTCCTGTCGCTGGTCCTGACCATGCTCACCTGCCTGGTTCTGGGCATGGGGATTCCAACCATTCCCAACTACATCATCACCTCCTCGCTGGCCGGACCGGCGCTGTTGGAACTGGGTGTGCCGCTGCTGGTCAGCCACATGTTCGTCTTCTATTTCGGCATCATGGCCGATCTCACGCCGCCAGTTGCGTTGGCCTGTTTCGCGGCGGCGCCGATTGCCAAGTCGAGTGGGCTCAAGATTTCGCTCAACGCCGTCAAGCTGGCGGCCGCGGGCTTCGTGATCCCGTTCATGGCAGTCTATACCCCATCCCTGATGCTGCAGGACGGCGGCTGGATGGCGGAAGCCTTCGGCTATCCGGTGGAAGTTGCCTACGTGATCTTCAAGGCCTGTGCCGGGATCGGGCTTACGGGTGTAGGCCTTGTCGGGTTCCTGTTCGTCCGGGCCGGATGGCTGGAACGCCTGCTTTTCCTCGCTGCCGGCATCTCGCTGATCCTGGCCTTGCCACTGACCGACGAGATCGGGCTGGTCGCAGGTCTGGTCCTGGTGGGTCTGCAGTTTCGGCGTGGACGGATGGAGGCGCGAAAAGAACAGGGCCTGCCCGCATGAGCCTTTGCATCGCCGCAAGCGGGACGCTCATTGCGCTTGCGGCGACCAGTTTCTCGCTGAGCTGGACCCATTCGGTCGAGAAAACCGCGTGGGTGGAAAGGTGGACTGTGGTTGAACACGGACTGCGGCTTGATGAAGCGAGCGTGCAAGGTTCAGGCGCGGGCATTGATCTGCCGGATGACGCGATTTTGCGCGACGGGCTTTGGACCTATCGGCCCAACCTCGCCCCCCTGAACCAGTTGATCTTGGCGGCCTCAGGCACGACCCCATCGCCCTGGACGCTCTGCACCGAACAGACATGCCTTCAATTGGGCGAGGTCCGTGGAGAAGCCATCAAGATTTGGGCCACCGAGAATTGCGTGTTGCCTACGACCTCGAGTGGTTTCCGTCTGGGCCACTTTTGACCGGATCGGCACACCGCCATGACCTGGTGGCGCGATGTCCGAGCCCCGATTACAAATGGCCCGCCCCGCTGGCGGGCGACAGGTCCGGCATCTCCGGCCCCACGGGTACGATGCCTGTCGGGTTGAGCGCCTTGATCGAATAATAGCCACGCTTGATGTGGTCGATATTGACCGTCTCGCGAATGCCCGGCAGGGCGAGAACCCGGCCGACATAGGCGCTCAGGTTGGAATAGTCCGCCAGGCGCCGGAGGTTGCACTTGAACAGTCCGTAATAGGCAGGATCGAACCGGATCAGCGTCACGAACAGGCGGATGTCCGCTTCGGTGAAGCGGTCGCCACTGAGGAATTTCCGGCCGTCCTCGAACCGCTCCTCGAGTTCGTCGAGCATGGCGAAGACCTCGACGAAAGCCTCCTCGTAGGCTTCCTGCGTGGTCGCGAAGCCGGCGCGGTAGACGCCGTTGTTGAGCCGGGGATAGATACGCTCGTTCAGCGCATCGATTTCGGCGCGCAAATCCTCGGGATAGAGGTCGACAGTCGTGTCACCAAGATCGCCGAAGCCGGTGTTGAACATGCGCAGGATTTCGGCCGACTCGTTGTTGACGATGGTTCCGCGCTTTTTGTCCCACAGCACCGGCACCGTGGCGCGGCCGCTGACCGCCGGATCGGCGCGGGTGTAGAGTTCGTGCAGATAGGTCACGCCGTTGACCTCGTCGCGGGTCGAACCCGGATAGTCGCCGAAGCGCCAGCCCTGGTCGCTGAGCGCCGGCTCGACCACTGACACCGAGACCACGTCGTCGAGCTTCTTGAGCTTGCGGGCCATCAGCGTGCGCGAAGCCCACGGGCAGATATAGGCGACATAGAGATGGTAGCGGCCCGCCTCGGCCGTAAAACCGCTTTCGCCGGTCGGGCCGGCGCTGCCGTCCGGCGTGACCCAATTGCGAAAGGTCGAGGTCTGGCGCACGAAGCCGCCCTTCTCGTCCTTGGCCTGCACCGGCTGCCAGTCGGCCATCCATTTTCCGTCCACGAGCATGGTTCGTCTCCTCAGCTCTTCAGCGTGATGGCGACGCCCCAGGGGTCGCGCAGCGTCGTACCTTCACCGTCGTTCGTCGGCTCGATGCCGGCCTTTTCGGCGCGTGCGACGATGTTCGCGATGTCAGCGGCGTCGCGCAGGACGATCTCGACCGCGTCGAGCCCCGCCATGCCTTCCGGCCGGCGCGCGGCACCGCGGCTGTTCCAGATATTGCCGGCAAGCTGATGGTGATAGCCGCCGCTGCCGTAGAAGCTGGCGCCGGGATAGTCGACGGTGGCATCGAAGCCCAGCACATCGCGATAGAAGCGGTCGGCCGCTGCCGTCTCACCGACCTGCAGGTGAACGTGGCCGATGCTGCCCTGTTCGGGAAAGCCGGTCCAGCCGACGCTATTGCCGGCCGCGAGCAGGTCCTGCACGTCGAGCGGCTCGGTGGCCATCTGGATATTGCCATTGGCGTCCAGCCACTGCGCGACGGGCCGGTCCCAGTAGACTTCGATGCCGTTGCCTTCCGGATCGGCGAGGTAGAGCGCCTCGCTGACGATGTGGTCGGACGCGCCCTGAAGCCGGACCCGTGCATTGGCGACATGGCCGACCCAGTTCGCCAGATCGGCACGGGTGGGCATCAGGAAGGCCGTATGGAACAGCCCTGCCTGCCGGTGGTCATTGGGGGCCAGCGTCGGATCGGCCTGGAGAACGAGCAGGGGCGTGCGCGCCGCGCCCAGTGTTGCCTCGCGATCGTTCCGGGCGATTTCGGTCAGACCGAGCACGCTCTGGTAGAATGCCGAGACGGCATCGAGGTCGCGCACCTTCAGCTTGACCTTGCCGATATGCATCGGGGCGGAACTCATGTCGAAGAAATCATTCGCGTTGGTCATGGCGGTTGCTCCGGGGGAAAGGGCGGCCGCGGTTTAATCCACGGCCGCATGAGAGGGTCATGCGCGGGTGCGCTTGACGGCATAGGCTCCGTCACCAAGCAGTGCCTGCACGACGAGGACGATCGCCCAGAAGAGGGGAAACTCCCAGCCGCCACCTTCGTTCGAGAAGAAGAAGCCGGCCGCGCCGTGCGGCGCATAGATCGAGCCGAGCAGGATCGGCACCAGCGCCAGCGAGACCCAGCGCGTCCAGGCACCGGCTATCAGCGCAATGCCGCCTGCCAGCTCGGCCGCGATGACGAGATAGGCCAGGAAGCCCGGAAAGCCGAGACTTTCAAAGTAGCCGACCGTGCCCGCCGGCGTAAAGATGACGAGCTTGAGCCAGGCATGGGCGAGGAAGAGAACGCCCATCGAAACACGCAGGATCGTCGCGGCGAGATCGGCGTTCGAGACGCCGGCAACGAGCGTCGGGCGGCTTGTGCCTACTGAAGTTGCATTGGTCATGGTCTTGTCCTTCGAATGGGGGTTCAGGCGACGCCCTGCCAGGTGGGGGCGATGTCGGTGCCATGGCCGAGGCCATAGCCTAGCGCGATGTTGAGGCCCGCAACCGGTTCCAGATAGCGGGCGGAGGCCAGGCCACCCGTCTCCACAGCGGTAAAGCCGGCGCCCGTCGCCAAAGCGGCGACGCTTTTGCGGGCTTCGGCATCGTCGCCCGCGACGAAGACCGTCGCCGGTTTACCGCCAGCCTTGCCGCCGTTCTGGAGCACCGAGGCGAAGACGGTGTTGAACGCCTTCACCACCTTTGCCGACGGCGCGCGCTTCTGGATCTCCTCGGCCGCACTGCTGGTGTGGCCGACGGTGAGGCCGGAATAGTCGGCGGTCAGCGGGTTGGTGATGTCGACGACGATCTTGCCAGCCAGACCGCCAGCGGCGGCGATGACATCGAAAGCCGCCTCGTAGGGCACGGCCAGGACGACGGCTTCTGCGCCAGCCGCGGCTTCGGCGAAAGAGCTGGCAGTGATGCCGGCGCCCAGTTCGGCTGCAACGGAGCGCGCCTTTGCAACGTCGCGCGAAGCTATGGTGACGGTGTGTCCAGACTTGGCGAAGAGGACGGCAAGCCCACTGGCCATGTTACCCGTCCCGAAAATGGAAATGTTCATGTCGGTTCTCCTGCGTTGGTGACGCATCGCGTCGCGTTCCGAGGAGAACATGATCTTTTCGATCCCAGATGATAATCCAGCTATGGGGAAGATAATTGCTTCCAATTAGGAAGAAATCTACCAGCCTTCCTCCCAAGCTGGCGTGCCGCGATATCGCTCGACAAGAAAATTGACCAGTACGCGGACCTTCGCGGCGAGATGGCGGCTGTGCGGATAAAGGGCGTGCACGGCATAGGGCGCAGTCTCGAAGCGGCGCAGCACACGCAGCATCCGGCGCGTCCGCACAGCCTCGCCGACGATGAAACTCGGGACGCAGGCGAGGCCCAGGCCCGCCTCGGCGGCATTGAGGCAGGCTTCCGCGTTGGAGTAGCGAATGCGGCCGTCGACATGAACACTGAACGGCTCGCCAGATTCGCCTTGGAATGGCCAGCGCTCCGGATCCCTGAAATTGGTATCAAGGATGCAGTCAAATCGCGACAGGTCGGCCGGCGTTTCCGGTTCGCCCCGCTGCTCCAGGTAGGCCGGCGAGCCGATTACCACGATGCGAACATCGCAGAGCTTGCGCGCGATCATGCTGGAATCGCCCGGTCGACCGACCCTGATTGCCATGTCGAAACCCTCGTCGACCAGGTTCACCACGCGGTCTGAGAAGCTGACATCCAGTTCGATCTCGGGAAACGCCGCGACGAACTCGTTCAATGCCGGGGCGATCTCGATCGTCCCGAAGGTCAGCGGCGCCGTCAGGCGCAGCCGTCCGCGCGGCGCGCGAGATGCATCGCGAACCGCCGCGTCGAGATTATCGAACTCTTCCAGCAGAGGGCGGAGGCGGTCGAAATAGGCTTGCCCCGCCTCGGTAGGCGATACGGCGCGGGTGGTCCGGCTGAGAAGCCGCACGCCCAGTTCGCTTTCGAGCCGCGAAACCAGCTTCGACGCCTGACCCGAGCTCGTGCCAACCCGCGCGGCAGCGGCGGTGAAACTGCCGGTCTCCATGACCGCCACGAACATCCTGTCGGATTCCAACCTGTCCAACGCGTATCCCAATATGACCAGTGCACTACCGTTATGATTCTATCAGCGCGGCGCCGAACCGGATACCCAAACGGAAAGCACGCATGTTCATCGCCGTGCCAACCAGTTCAGGATCAGCCGGTTGGTTTCCTCCGGCTTTTCTTCCTGGATCCAGTGACCGCAATCGAGGCTGACCACGTCCACAGACCTCGCATATGCTGCTGATCTGACGACCGGTTCCTTGAAATATCCTCGCTTTGGGATTGGGCCCTGCTTAGGTGGCGAGCAGGGTTAGTGAAACCGGAGCGAAATCACCTAGTCGCAACGTCGTCGTGCCGGTGGGGGAGGCCTGGATGAGCGGGCATAGGGAGCCCGTGGTGACAACCATGCCGGCGCGCAGGCCGCCGAAATGGTCGAAGGGGGCGCTGGCATAGGCGATGATGGGCTCGAGTACACCGCCAAAGGGGTGTTTGGCCGGTCCAAGTTGGGTGGTGCCGGCGGCGGTTTCCAGCGTGATCAGCAGACCATCGACTTCGGGCAGGGTAGGGATGACCTGTGGCCCCGTCACATAGCCTGACGTCACCATGAAATCGGAGAGCGAGCCATACGCGCCAGCGTGCTTATATTGGTCGATACGGGTGCCGATCAGCTCTATGCCGACGATGAAATGGTCGATCGCCGCTAGCACGGCCGTCTTGCCCTGGCGCGCAATATCGGGCGTGATATCGCTTTTGAGGACGGCGGCGATTTCGATTTCCAGGCCCATCATATTGCGGCCGTGCAGCTTCAGCGTGCCGCCGCTTCTGGTCACCCAGCTATCGATGATCGGCGCGGCCAGGGCTGGGCCCCCGGCTGGCGCGGCGACCTTGGCCACCGAGGCGGTCTCGCCCAATTGCCGCAGCACTTCGCCCTGCACCGCCATGGCGCCGGTGGCGTCCAGCGCCTGCAAGGCGGCGGCCGGCACCGGCTTGCTCGGGTCGCGATGCGCCGCGATATAGGCTCGGGCGAGCTGCCCGGTCGATTGGCTAGCCATGGCCGATCCCGATTTCCCGCTTTTGAGCATTAGCCTGATGCACTGCTTCGATGATTCCCACAATCTGGCGGGCATAGGCGCCGCCAACGGGCACCGGCGCGACGCCGGCTACGGCATCGCGCATGGACCGCCATTCGCGCACCACCGCGTGATGCATCCAGTCGGCTTCGATCGAATCCGGCACCGGCGTCCAGACGGCGTCGCGGCCGATCGAAACGCCTTTGTCGAAATCGATGCGCAGCGTGCCGCTTTCGCAGACCAGGTCCATGGCAAAGCCGACCGCGCCATTGCGGTAGCCGACGCTTTGCACCTGGCCGATGCCGCCATTGGCGAAGCGCAGCCCGATCAGCGCGCTGTCATCGGCCTGCTGCTCGTGAAAGAAGGTGCCGGCCAGGGCGTTGACGCCCACCACGTCCTGCCCCATCAGCCAGACCAACCGGTCCAGCGCATGGATGCCGGCGGTCATCAGCATGCCGCCGCCTGAGGCGGTATTCTTGTGCCAGTCGCGACGATTGCTCTCCATCCACAACTTGATCATCCAGCTCGATCCCAGCACCGGCTTGCCGATCACGCCGGAGTCGAGGACCTCCTTCGCCTTGAGACAGGGCAGGGCAAAATGCATCACATGGCCGACCATAAGCTGCACGCCCGCTTTGGCGACAGCCGCATTGATGGCATCGCAGGCACGGGTGGTCGGCGCCATCGGCTTTTCCAGCAGGATATGCTTGCCGGCCTCGGCCGCGCCGATCGCGATCTCTTCATGCAGGTGGTGCGGCGTGGCAATGACGACGGCATCGACTTTGGGATCAGCGAGAAGCTGGCGCCAGTCGGAATAGGCACTGCCGCCATGCTCCTGCGCGAACTGCTCGGCGGCTGCCCGGTCTTCCCGGCAACTGGCGACGAGCTGCACGCCGTCGACCTCGGCCATTGCCTTTGCATGCACCGCGCCGAAATGTCCGGCCCCGATGATACCAATTCCAATCATGATCTTGCCTTTGCATAGGCGGCATCGATGAGGGTCATCGCCGCGAGATAGTCGTTGAGGGTGATTGCCGGTGGGCGGCCGTCGCGCAGGCGCAGCAGTGTATCGGCCATGAACAGCCGATAGCGGGTGGCTGTCGGTTCGGGCGGCAACGCGCGCATGCTCGCGTCATCCAGCGTCACGCTACTGGCATTGTCGCCTCGGTCCACTAGGGTGGCGTTCGCCGTGACCAGCCGCCATTCGAATTCGCCGCCGGGCGCCATCGAGGCATAGGTATAGCCGGCCTCGACGGTGAACAGCGTGCCGGCTGCGTCGGTCAACACCAATAGGGCATGGTCGTCCACGGCCTCGTCATGGATGCGATTGCCGATACTGGCCGAGACCAGGGTCACCGGCCCCTCCGCCAGGCTCAATACGGCATCGACGCCGTGAATGCCCAGATTGCGCAAGGCGCCACCGCCGCCAATGGCGGGATCGAGCAGCCAGCCCACGGCATCCTGCCGATAGCGCTCCGGCGGGCCATTCACCAGCCGGAAACTGGCATGGGCAAGCCTGCCGGCGCGACCGGCTTCCTGCAATTGACGATGAGCATGGAAAATCGGCCCGAAGCGGTTGGGCAGCGGCACCCCGACAAAGCCTTTTGTTTTTGCGGCCAGTTGCGCCAGTTCCGCGATGGCCGCTGTGTTGCTGGCAGCGGGCTTTTCAAGAATCAGGGGAATGCCGGCTTCGATCAGTGCCTGCGCGCGGGCGGGCAGGGTGGTCGGATGACCCATAAGCACGACCAGGTCCGGCGCCAGGATCAGGCCGTCGCTCAGATCCTCCACCGCCGGCAGGGCATGTTTCTTTCCAAAGGCAGCCGCATGGGCGGGGTTTTCGTCCCACACGCCGACCACCGACGCCCCCGCCGCGCGGGCTGCGTCCAGGTGCATTTCCGCGTGCCAATGACTGGTCCCGAACAGCGCAATCTTCATGCTTTTGCCACCTATCCAATATCGACTTGCAGGATATCCCATATGTCGCTATACAACAAGCGTTGACGGTGTTGATCTGTGCTGCCCAGAAAGCTGGAACAGATAAACGAGGACCACGATGTCGAATTTGAAAGCGATGACGCCGTTGAGCCGGGCCCCTCTCCTTCACGTCACAGTGCAGGAGAGTCTCAAGGAATATATCGAGGCCAACCAGCTCAAGGCCGGCGATCCTCTGCCGCCCGAAACTTTCCTGGCCCAGCAATTGGGCGTCGGGCGCAATTCCATGCGCGAGGCGATCAAGGCACTGGAATCGCTGGGCATCCTTGAGACGCGGCGCGGCATCGGCGTCTTCGTCAAGGAATTCTCCTTCAAGCCGCTGCTCGATAACCTGGCCTATGGCTTGCAGGACTCGCTGCGCGACGTCGAGGAATTGCGCGAAATCCGCCGTGTGCTCGAGACCGGGCTGATCGGCAAGACCATCGCCATGATTAGCGAGGCGGATCTGGCCGCTTTGCGTGATGTCACGGCGCGCATGAAGGTGCGGGCGGAGCGGCAGGAGAGCTTCGCCGAGGAGGACCAGCGCTTCCACCAATTGCTGTTCCGCTGCCAGAACAATCACATGTTGAGCGCGTTGATCGACATCTTCTGGACGGCCTTCAACAAGGCCTCCAACTTCAACGATCTCGACAACCCTGAACCGCTCGATACGTGGCGGGACCATCACGAAATCGTCGAAGCGGTCGCTCGCAAGGACGTGGAGCAGGCGCGCAAGCGCCTGGACGATCACTATCGCGGCATCCAGCAGGTCATTGCCAGGAACCGCACCGAACCATCCAAAGCCTGATCTTTCCGGGGAGGAAAACCATGCATATCAGGACGATCACGCAAGCCCTGGCCATTGGTGGCCTGCTGCTTGGTGCCACTGCACTCACCACGCCGGCCTTCGCGCAGGATGCGAAGACCATTACCGGCGGTTTCGATGTCGGTCCTGGCGGGTTCCCCAAGAACTTCAATCCGCTCGCCGCCACCGGTGGCTTTACCTGGCTCAACACCTATTTCGAGCCGCTGGTAATCTATAATGCGGAACTGAACGCCATCGAGGGCGCTCTGGCCACCGATTACACCGTCAGCGAAGACATGCTGACCTATACCTTCAACCTGGCCGAAGAGACCTGGCACGATGGCGAGGCCTTCACCGCTGCCGACGTCAAGTTCACCCTCGACCTGATCCGCGACGCCGCCTCGGGCAGTGTCTTTACTGGTCGGCTGGGCAAGGTCGCCAATGTCGAGGCGCCCGATGATCGTACTGTCGTCGTGACGCTGTCGGAGGCCGATGGTGGCCTGCTGTCGGTGCTGGCCCAGGTTATGATCCTGCCCGAGCATGCCCTGGCTTCGGTCGCGCCCGAGAGCATCGCCACCAGCACCTGGTGGTCGACCACCCCGATCGGCACCGGCCCCTTCAAGTTCACCAAATATGTCACCGACCAGTATGTCGAACTGGCGGCTGACGAGGACTATCGTCGCGGTGCGCCCAAGGTTGACCGGCTGATCAACCGCTATTTCGAGAACCCGGCCGCCGCCGTGGCCGCGCTGCGCGCCGGTGAAATCCAGTTCACCTATGTCGAACCGGAAGATGCTGCCACCTTTACCGGCAATGAGGCCTTCAGGGTCATCGAAGGCGACTCTTATGTGGTCAACTATATCGGCTTCAACCAGAAGGTTGATCTGTGGAAGGACGTTCGTGTCCGCCAGGCCTTCATGTATGCCATCGACCGCGCCGCGATCGTGGAAAGCCTCTATGGTGGTGCCGCCAAGCTCGCCAATTGCGGCTATGTCGCGCCCCATCTGGTGCCTGATGGTCTCAACGACTACGCCTATGATCCGGAAAAGGCCAAGGCGCTGCTCGACGAAGCCGGCTGGGCCGAGATCAACGGCGACAAGCCGATCACCTGGCTGACTTATTACGGCTCGCCCCAGGCCGCCAATGTGATGGCTGCAGTGCAGGCCATGCTGGCCCAGGTCGGCGTCAATGTCGTACCGCGCGTGGTCGACGTGCCGACCTATAACGGCACCGTCTATCAGGAGAACAACCCCGACTGGAACGAATTCCCGCTGATCTATGCGGGCCTGCAGAACGGGCCCAACCCGGCGGGGATCAATGTCGGCCTCAACAAGTCGCAATTGCCGCCGGCCGGCGCCAACATCATGCGCATCGAGTTCGACGATCTGAGCGCCGCTTTCGACGCCGCCATCGGCGAGACCGATGCCAGCCAGGTCGATGCCCGCTGGCAGGACGTCTGCAAGGTGATGAACGAGCAACTGCCCTGGGCCACCATGTGGGTCGCCAACCGCTATGGCGTGGCATCTGCCGACCTGGTCGATTTCGTCTGGACGCCGGCGCCGGCCGGTGGCCCCTTCGCCGCACATCCTGAACTCTGGGATATCAAGTAAGCGCGGTTCTCCTCTGCGCATGGCGGCGCGGACGATCCGCGCCGCCTTCCATCCACACCGGACCTGGTCATGTTGAACTACATCGCACGCCGTATCGGCATCGGACTGTTGATGCTGGTCGCTCTCAGCGTCCTCGTCTTCGTGCTGCTGCGCCTGGCACCGGGTGATGCCATCGACGCCTATATCAATCCCGCCGCACCGCTCTCTATGGATGAACTCGCTGCCTTGCGGGCAAGGCTCGGGCTCGACCAGCCGCTGCCGGTGCAATATTTCGGCTGGCTGCGGGCCGCCATATCAGGCGACTTCGGCTTTTCCATCCAACGCGCCGGCGTGCCCGTGCTGCCGCTGGTGCTCGAGCGCATCGGGCCGACGGTGCTGCTGATGGGGACGGGCATGCTCCTCGCCATCGTGCTGGGCATCGCCGCCGGTATTGTCAGCGCCGTACGCCGCAATTCGGCGACCGATGTCGCCCTCTCGGTCGCCTCCTCCATCGGCATATCGAGCCCGGCCTTTCTCACCGCTTTGCTCGGCCTCTATTTCTTCTCGGTACAATTGCGCTGGGCGCCTTCGGGCGGCATGTTGACGCCGGGTGCCCCATTTTCCGTGTCCGACCTGCTGTCGCATCTCATCCTGCCGGCCTTCCTGCTCTCCATCGGCCATGCCGCGCTGATCATGCGCTATATGCGCTCATCGCTGCTCGAAGTGCTGAACCAGGACTATGTGCGCACCGCCCGCGCCAAGGGCGTCCGAGAATTCTGGGTCATCATCAAGCATGCCACGCGCAATGCGCTGCTGCCCGTGGTCACCCTGATCGGCTCGACCATCGGCATTGCAGTCGGTGGCGCTATCTTCCTCGAAAGCGTCTTCAACTGGCCGGGCATGGGCCTGCTCTTGGTCAATGCGGTCAACACGCGCGACTACCCCGTCATCATGTGCGCCACCTTGATCGTTGGCGCTTGCGTGATCGCGGTGAACCTGCTGACCGATATCACTTACGCCGCGGTCGATCCGCGCATCCAGGTGGCCTGACATGACCGATGCAGCGACCGCCCCCATCGAACGGACCAAGGGTCCGACCCGCCGCTCCATCGAGCGCTTCTTCGGCAATCGCGCGGCCATGGTCGGGCTGGCGATCTTCCTGCCCATCCTTGTGGCCATCATCACCTATGACTGGTGGTGGGGCTCGGGGCCAAATGAGATCGACCTGCGCGCGCTCAACAAGGGGCCGTCGCCCGAACATTGGTTGGGCAGCGACGGCGTGGGCCGCGATGTTATGGCGCGGTTGTTGCAGGGCGGCCGGGTCTCGCTGATCGTGGCCGTCGTCTCGGTGGCGATTTCCACCGTCATCGGTTTCCTCGTCGGCTCCTTTGCCAGCTTCGGAGGTCGGGTCGTCGATGCCTCGCTCATGCGGCTGGTCGATCTCGCCATGACCCTGCCGCCGGTGATTTTCTTGCTGGTCCTCGCCTCGATTGCCGGCACCGGCATCACGCCGACGATTCTGGTGATCTCACTGCTGTCCTGGCCCACTTTGTCGCGCATGGTGCGCGCGCGTCTCCTCGAACTGCGCGAGCGCGATTTCGTCGTGGCGGCGCGCGGCATGGGCGCCGGCGTGCCCCATCTGCTGTTCAAGCACGGTCTGCCCAATTGTATCGACATCCTGGTGGTCTACGCCACTCTGCAGGTCGCCAATGCCATCCTGCTCGAAGCGGGCCTGTCCTTCCTCGGACTGGGTATCGCGCCGCCCGAGGCCAGTTGGGGCAATATGCTCAACCTGGCGCGCTCCACCGTCGTGCTCGAACAATATCCCTGGCAATGGATGTTCCCCGGCGCGGCCCTGGTGCTGACCGTGCTGGCCATCAATTTCATTGGCGACGGCCTGCGCGACGCGTTCGACCCTCGCTCCGCTCTCAACTGACCCTGAAGGTTTCTGAAATGCCCTTGTTTACCGGCGTCGTCCCTCCTGTCGTAACGCCACTCAACGCCGATTTTACCGTGGACTATGCGTCCTTTACCCGGGTGCTCGAAAACCTGATCGATGCCGGTGTCCACGGCCTGTTCGTGCTCGGCTCGACCAGCGAAGTGGTGTTCCACGATTCAGAAACCCGCCAAGCCATTGTCGAACACGCCATCAAGGTCACCAATGGCCGCGTTCCGGTGTTGGTCGGTACGATCGACCCCACCACCGACCGCGTCATCAAGCATTCGCGCATCGCCAAGGCGGCCGGCGCCGCTGCCGTGGTCGTGACCGCGCCCTTCTACACGCGGACCAACCAGGCCGAGACCGTGGACCATTTCCGCTACATCAAGGATGCGGTGGACCTGCCCGTCATCGCCTATGACATTCCGGTCTGCGTGGGGCTGAAGCTCGACCGCAAGACCACGGTGACGCTGGCCAAGGAAGGCGCCATCGTTGGCCTCAAGGATTCGAGCGGCGACGACGGCAACCTGCGCTATGTGCTCGCCGACATGCAGGACGATGCCGATTTCTTCGGCATGACCGGCTCGGAAATCGTGGTCGATAGTGTGCTGGCCATGGGCGCCCACGGCGTCGTGCCTGGCCTGGCCAATGTCGACCCGCATGGCTATGTCAAATTGTGGAATCTGGTGCAGGCAGGCGATCTCGCAGGCGCGCGTGCTGAGCAGGAGCGGCTCTGCAAGCTGTTCGAGATTGTCTGGATTTCGACGGCCCGCACCAGCGCCGGTTCCGCCGGTGTCGGTGCCTTCAAGACCGCGATGCGCCAACTCGGCATCATTGCCAACAACACCATGGCGCGACCGCAGCGCCACCTCAATGACGAAGAGACGGCCAAGGTCGACGCCGTGCTCAAAGCCGTCGGACTACTCGGCTGACCATGGGCGCCCCGATCCTCGACATTGCTGGACTGCGGACCGTGTTCCGGATCGGCGGCGCCGACATTGCCGCCGTCGAAGACATGGAACTGACCATCGCCGCTGGTGAAACCGTGGCGTTGGTCGGCGAATCCGGGTCGGGGAAATCGGTGACGAGCCTGTCGGTGATGGGCCTGCTGCCCAGGCGCGTGGGCCGCATCGCCGCCGGCAAGGTCATGCTGTCGCGCAAGAGCGGCGAGGTCGTCGACCTTGCCGCCATGTCCGACGAAACCCTGCGCCAGATTCGGGGCAATGACATCGGCATGGTGTTCCAGGAACCCATGACCAGCCTCAACCCCGTCTATACCGTGGGCGAGCAGATCGCCGAGCCGATCCGCATCCATCTGGGCAAGCCGCATCGCGAGGCGGCGGCCGATGCCGTGCGCCTCCTGGCCGATGTCGGCATTCCCGACCCCGCCCGCCGGGCGCAGCAATATCCGCACGAGCTTTCTGGCGGCATGCGGCAGCGGGTGACCATCGCCATGGCGCTGGCTTGCGATCCGCGCATGCTGATTGCCGACGAGCCGACCACGGCGCTCGACGTGACGATCCAGGCCCAGATCCTCGATCTGTTGCAGAAGCTGCAGCGCGAGCGCGGCATGGGCATCCTGTTCGTGACGCACAATCTGGGTGTCGTGGCCGAGATCGCTGACCGGGTCGTGGTGATGTATGCCGGCCGGATCGTCGAGTCGGGGCCAGTGGCGGAGGTCTTCGCCCATCCTCGGCACCCCTATACCAAGGGCCTGCTGCGCTCGGTGCCCCGGCTGGGCCAGGCGGTCGAGCTCAAACGCGCCGGCACGCCCCTCCCCACCATTCGCGGCAATGTGCCGTCACTGCGCAACCTGCCCAAGGGCTGCGCCTTTGCCAATCGCTGCGACTACGCCATCGCCGCCTGCAGCGCCGCCATGCCGGCTTTGGTCGAGACGACGCCGACGCAGAAAAGCCGCTGCATTCGCTGGCAGGAACTCTGATGACGCAACAACCCTATCTATCGGTCAGAAACCTCTCCAAGCATTTCAAGCCGGCCGCCTTTTCCCGGGGGGCGGTGGTCAAGGCGCTGCAGGATATTTCCTTCGACATTCCCCGCGGGCAGGTGGTCGGCCTGGTCGGCGAATCCGGCTCCGGCAAGACCACGATCGGCCGCTCGGTGCTGCGCTTGATCGAGCCGACCAGCGGCCAGGTCATGCTCGACGGCGTCGATGTCACCACGCTCTCGGGCGCGCAATTGCGCCATCAGCGGCGCAAGATGCAGTATATCTTCCAGGACCCCTTCGCGAGCCTGTCGCCCCGCATGACCATCGGCCAGGTGCTGACCGAAGGGCTCGACATCCAAGGCATCGGTACGCGAGCCGAGCGACGTGCCCGCGCGGAAAAGGCCCTGATGGCGGTGGAACTGCCGGTCGACGCCTTCGACCGCTACGCCCATGAATTTTCCGGCGGCCAGCGCCAGCGCATCGGCATTGCCCGGGCGTTGACGCTCGGGCCGGATTTCATCGTGGCCGACGAGCCGGTCTCGGCGCTCGACGTGTCGATTCAGGCGCAGGTCATCAACCTGCTGCGCGACCTGCAGACCCGCCTGGGCCTGACCATGCTGTTCATTTCCCATGACCTGGCGGTGGTGGAATATATCTGCGACACGGTGATCGTGCTCTATCTCGGCCGCATCATGGAAATGGCGCCCGCCGCCGATCTCTATGCCAGGCCCAGCCATCCCTATACACGGGCGCTGCTCTCGGCCATTCCCTCGCCCGATCCGGCGACGCGCCCGCAGCGGCAGATCCTGACCGGCGATATTCCGAGCCCGGCTAATCCGCCGTCGGGCTGCGTGTTCCGCACGCGTTGCCCGTTTGCCATCGAGGCCTGTGCCGGCGAGGTTCCGGCTTTGCGCGAGGTTGCGCCGGGGCATCTGCGCGCCTGCATTCGCGACGACATTCTCTGACGCCTGAAGGACAGCGATCCGTGCCGCACAATGCCCAATTCCTGACCGATCTCCAGGGTGGCCTGATCGTTTCCTGCCAGCCGGTCGATGGTGGTCCGCTCGATACCATCCCCGCTATCGTCGCCTTCGCTCAGGCCGCCCGCAATGGAGGCGCCCGTGCCCTGCGCATCGAGGGTGCGGACAATGTGGCGGCCGTGGCCAGGGCCTGCGACCTGCCGATCATCGGCATTATCAAGCGCGACCTGCCGGATAGCGCGGTGCGCATCACCCCGTTCATCGATGACGTAAAGGCGCTTGCCGCGGCCGGAGCGACGGTCATCGCCGTTGATGGCACCGACCGGGTCCGTCCGGTGCCGGTGGCCGACCTGCTGGCTGCCATCCACGCCGCCGGAGCTCTTGCGATGGCCGACCTGGCGACGGAAGCGGAAGCCAGGATCGCCAGCCGGCTCGGCTTCGATATTCTGGGCACCACCATGTCGGGCTATACCGGCGGGCCGGTTCCGGCCGGGCCCGACCTCGATTTCGTGGCGGCTTGCCGCCGGCTGGGCGGCGTGGTCGTGGCGGAGGGACGCTACAATACCCCCGCCGCGGCAGCTTCGGCCATTGCAGCAGGCGCCAGTGCGGTCTGTGTCGGCTCGGCCATCACGCGCACCGAGCACGTCACCGAATGGTTCCGTAGTGCCGTGGATGAGGCGGTCAGCGGCAGCAAGGCCACGGTGCTGGCGCTCGATGTCGGCGGAACCAAGACGCTGGCGGCGCTGGTCCGGAACGGGAAAATTCTCGAACGGCAGACGATAAAGACGCCGCAGGGCGTCGGGACGGATGCGTGGTTCGCCACGATCGGTTTGTTGGCTTCCAACTGGCGGGGGCGCTACGACGCGGTCGGCGCCGCCGTGACCGGTGTGGTGCAGGATGGCCATTGGTCGGCCCTCAATCCGCGCACGCTGGCCATTCCCGAGCGCACGCCGCTGGTCCAGCGGCTGACCACGCTGTTCGATGCGCCGGCCATCGCCCTAAACGATGCGCAGGCCGCGGCCTGGGGCGAGTATCGCCATGGGGCCGGGCGTGCGCGGGACATGGTATTTGTCACCGTGTCGTCGGGCATTGGCGGTGGGATCGTGTTGCAGGGCAGGCTGCTGCAGGGCGCCAATGGCCTCGCCGGCAGCCTGGGTCAGATCAGAGGTGCGCCGGCGGCGGAACGTCTCGAAGCGCGCGCTTCGGGTTTCGGCATGGTCGCGTCGGCAGCCGCTCTGGGCCATGCCGCCACGACACATGAGATTTTCGCAGCCGTCGAAAATGGCCTGCCATGGGCAGGGGCCTTGCTCGACCAGGTGGTCAAGGACCTGGCTGTAGCCCTGGGCGATCTGCAAAGATTGATCGATCCTGAGGTGGTCGTCTTGGGTGGCGGCATCGGCATGTTGCCGCAATTTCACGACCACCTGGTCGCCCGGCTGTCGCTGGAACCCGACCATCTGCGCCCGAAGATCAAACCGGCAGCACTGGGCGGCGACGCCGGAATTATCGGCGTAGCTGATCTGTCAGCCGCGCTCCCTCGGTCGGCTCTGCCCTGAGCGCCGGACCATAACACGTTGGCGTAATGTCGGCCTGATGCCAGAGCTAGTCGGGGCCTGGGCCACGCTGTTAAGGGCCACGCCAACCACGGATTGACGCCAGCAGGATTGATCTAGGACATGCCTATCGAGTGGGCCCTGCATTTACCGCTAAAGGCGACGTCTCCCCGACCAATGCTGCATGCCGCTAAAACTTGAGACGCTCTGTCACTCAATTGAGATTCCCGGTCACTCGTGCTTGGGCGGTCGCCACCTTACCATCCGCGCGAGTTTGGCTTGGGATGATGAGGCATGGGAGTTCTCGCTTTTCGAGGTGCGATCCGGCGTGCATTGGGCAAGGCGCTGGCGACAGTGGGCTTCCCCGGGGGCCGGAGGCGGGCAGCTTTTCCATCTGTCAGGGTTGCGCTGGGTCTGCTTGCCTTTTTCGCCATGGCGCTGCCGACGCTTGCTCAATCCGCCGTCCTCCTCTCGCAACCACAGGATGTGAGGGCTGCCAGTTCAGCGAACGCTAACTTCTCGGTCAGCGCGAGGGATGCCGTCGACTACTACTGGGAAGAAAGGCTTCCCGGAACGAGCGCTTTCGGCGATGTCAGTTCCGGCATCGTGGGGGCTAGGACGTCGACACTCACCGTACCTGCAATGAATTGGCGCAACGGCGCTGCCTATCGCGTGTGGGTGTTGGGCGCGGACGGCAACGAGATCGTCTCCGACATCGCCGTGCTGACGGTGGCGATGCCGATTCGGATATTCTCGCTGGAGCCCTACAATGTACCGACTTCCGGGAATGTCGAGGTGACGATCACGGGACAGACCTTCGCGGGCGTCGAGCGTGTCACGATCGGCGGCGTCGACGTTCCTTTCACGATCGAGAGCGACACCACCATGGTCGTGACTGCGCCGCCCGGCGAAGTCGGCTATGCCGATCTTGTTCTCACCGCCGGATCAGAAAGCACCCACACCAGCCTTCTTTACGGCGAGGCGACCGAAGCCCCCGTCATAACCGGGATATCGCCCGCCTATGGCCAGCTTGAGGGCGGCGAGCGGATCACGATCACAGGAGAATATTTCTCGGGCGCGCATCTTGTCATGATCGGTGATGAAACCGCCATTGATGTGATCGTCGAGAGCGACACGCAAATTTCATTCATAGCGCCCGGCCGTGGCGCGCCTGGATTTGCCGATATCTTCGTCGCGACGCCGTGGGGCGGAGGGAGCCTTGAAGGCGCCTACACCTATCTCAGTTCGCGCCTCGATGGACTTTCGCTTTCGGCTGGGACGTTGACGCCCGCCTTCGACCGGTACCGGGCGGATTATTCGGCCACTGTCGATACCAACACCACTTCGGTCGTCGTTTCGCCGACCTTCTGGGATGCAAGGCAGGTGGCCATCATCGCGGGCGAAGCCCTCTCGCACGGCCAAAGCTCATCGCCCATTACGCTTGTTCCTGGCGAGAATATCCTGAAAATCAGGGTGCTCGATCAACTCACTCTCGACAGCATGATCTACACCGTCGCCATTACACGCCATTCGGGCGCGCCACCCGCCATTCTTGTCCATCCTGCGGATGTGATCGCCGATAAGGGGGGCACGGCTGTCTTCAGTGTCGTGGCGGAAAATGCCGCAACCTACCAATGGCAGATCCGGGTACCGCCCGCGGCGGACTTCCATGATGTTCCCGGTCTGCCCGAGGTATCGGGGCAGCAAACGGACACGCTGACGATCAGCCAGCTGCCGGTGTCTGCCGACGGGACGCATTTTCGCGTCGCAGTCACCGATTGGGATCGCGGAAGAACCATCTATTCCGACCCCGCAAAGCTCTCCATACGGCCCGCAATCCGCGTCGACCGGGTCGAACCCGACAGCGGCGGGCTTGCGGGTGGCGAGAGCGTAACCATCCGTGGCGCAGGCTTCACGAGCGAGGTAGCGGTCACCTTCGGCCCGCAATCTGCGAGCTACACTTTCGTCAGTTCGACCGAATTGACCGCACGCGTACCGCCAGGAATGGCGGCAGGCCCGGTTGACGTGGTGGTGAGCACCCGCTCCGAGGACGGCCGCTTGCCCAATGGATACACCTATCGCGAGGAGAACGGTCCGATGATCGGCTCCATCGCGCCCAGTTCCGGCCCGGTCACGGGAGAAACACGCGTGGTCATCACCGGTGAGCACCTGAACGGCGCCACGGCGGTCACCTTCGGCGGCGTTCCCGCATTGGACTATGTAGTGAACGGGGACCGCGAACTCGTAGCGATGACGCCACCGCATGGCGGCGGTCCGGTGGACGTCGTCGTCACGACCCCGATCGGCGAGGCGAGGCTCGCTGGCGGGTTCCGGTACGAGGAGGAGGCGCCCGGAGCGTTCGTCTTTTCTCCGCCGGGCGGCGCCCTCGCCGAGGCGATGGCGGGCGAGGACTATCGCCAGGCGATAACGGCGACCGGGGGAACCGGGACACTTCTTTACAGCCTCGAGGCCGGTCGTCTGCCTCGCGGCGTGGTGCTCAACACCGCGACCGGGGAGCTGACCGGTCCCATTGATGACGATGCGCAGGGGAATTACGCGTTTACCATCGGCGTGGCGGACCGGGCCGGAACCACGGGGTCGGCAGGCTACACTCTCGTCGTTAAACCCCGGGGCATCTCGGTCAGCAGCCGGAAGATCGATGTCCCGGCTGGCTCGACGCCGCTGCCGGTTCGCCTCGACGAGGGCGCGACCGGCGGGCCATTCAGCGATGCGCAGATCGTTTTCGTCGATCCGCCCCAAGCGGGAACGGCAACCGTTTCCCATGGCGACGTAGCCCAGGCGGGGCCGGTCGGACCTCTCGGGTGGTATCTGAAATTCTCGCCGGCCAAAGGCTTCGCCGGCGAAGCAAGGATTGGTTTCCGGCTCCGTAGCGCTTTGGGCACGTCGGGTGTCGGCGTGATCACGTTAGTGATCGCCTACGATCCGGAAAAGGTCGTCGAGGAAACCCACGCCCTGCTCGAAGGCTTCGTCGAGACCCGCATGGGGCTGGTCGCGTCGAGCTTGCAGGTCCCGGGTCTTCTGGAGCGGCGGCGGCTTGGCAGCGGGGGCGAGACTGTATCGACGTCGTTTTCGCCTTCGCAGTCGGCGCTCGCCTTCAACTTCGCGACGAGCCTTGCGCAGATGAGCGGTGCCGGAGCGCAGGATGACCAGATGCCCCGGTTCAACCTGTGGATCGATGGTACTGTCATGGCCCACAACCGCTCCGGGGACGACGATCGCTGGGGCAGTTTCGCGATGCTTTCTGCGGGTGCGGACTATCTGCTGAGCGAAAAAGCCCTGGTGGGTGTGGCTTTCCATGTCGATCGCATGGTCGATCCTGCAGAGGAGCACAGCACCCTAACCGGCGCCGGCTGGCTGGCCGGTCCCTATGGCTCGTTCGAACTGGGCGAGGGCGTGTTCTGGGACACGGGGCTGTTCTTCGGCGGATCCGCCAACGACATCGATACGCTTTCATGGGACGGCGCGTTCGATACCCGAAGGTGGGTGTTCGACACGATGGTTACCGGCCATTGGCAGCTCGACGAAACGACGAGGCTGACGCCGCGCCTGAAGGCTCTCTACCTGTCCGAAACCGTTGACGACTACGAGATCACCAACGCTGCGGGCGATACGCTGGCCATCGACGGCTTTACCAGCGAGCAGCTGCGGATAAGTGTCGGGGGTGAACTCGCGCGCCTCTTCCCGCTGAGCGGCGGCGTGATGCTGACCCCGTCGATCGGCGTTGATGCCGGCCTCTCGCCCCTGCAGAAGTGGAGCGCCTTCGGCTCTCTCTCTGCCGGGCTGACGTTGACGCAACGCGGGGCGTGGTCGGTAAACGGGCGGCTGATGCTCAACATGGACACGATCGGCACGACCTCCATGGGCGCCCGGGCCAGCCTTCAGGGTGGTTTCTAGCGCGGCCAAACGTTTCGAGCGTCGTCGTTGCATCGCTCTTCGGCCAGCGGCTCCGTCATTTATTGGAGCGGACCAATGTCTGGTTCACAGGACCGTCTGTTTTGGGATTTGGCCGCCAAAGCGGGCATGGGAGTTTTTGGCTGGGGAACCTGGATTCGAACCAAGATCGACGGAGTCAGAGTCCGCTGTTCTACCATTGAACTATTCCCCAGCATGAGCCTTCAGGCTGGGCGGCGTGTCGGAGCTGAGGCTGCGAAGCACGGCGCGGGGTCTCATTAGACAAAGCGGAATGAGATTGCAAGCACCTGCGCGAACTCTGCCGTAAACATCGTTTTCATTGCGCTGCGGCCCCCCTTGCTCTACCCTCGTTTCCGACAATGCAACATGACGTGCGTTCGGGCGCGACCGGCTGGACCGGTCCTGGCGACCGCGTACGAAGGAGACAGACGTGACCGATTCGAATCGGTCCGCCGCCGCCTCGGTCCTCCTGGCCGATGCGGGGTCTGGTGCACCTTCCGGCGCCATCCGGAAGGATCGGGCCGGCATATCGCCGCCCCGCACCGACCAGCGGACGCCAGCCCATTCGCCCCGTCGCGCGCGCGGCCCGCTCTATGCGGCGCTCGATCTGGGCACCAATAATTGCCGCCTTCTGATCGCCCGGCCGCATGAACGCGGCTTTCGCGTCCTCGACGGTTTCACCCGCATCGTCCGGCTGGGCGAGGGGGTCTCGGTCACGGGGCGCCTGTCCGATGCGGCCATGGAGCGGACCATGGAGGCCTTGCGGCAATGCCGCAACAAGCTGCGCGATCACCAGCCCACCCGCATGCGCCTCATCGCCACCGAGGCCTGCCGGGCGGCCGAGAACGGACCGGCCTTCCTCAAGCGGGTCAAGGACGAGCTGGGGCTGGATCTGGAAATCGTCGATCGCCGCACCGAGGCCGAGCTGGCGGTGACCGGCTGCGCCGATCTGATCGATGGCGAGGCGCAGGGCGCGCTGATGTTCGATATCGGCGGGGGCTCCTCGGAGCTGGCCTGGCTCGATTTTCGCGGCGGCCGTCCGCGGTCGCAGGGGCGCATGTCGGCCTCGATCCGCTCCTGGCAATCGCTGCCGGTGGGCGTGGTCTCCATCGCCGAGAAATTCGGCGGCGTCGATGTCACCCCCGCAATTTTCGAGGCCATGGTCTGCCATGTGGGCGAGCATCTGCGCCAGTTCCGCGGCCGCGAAAAGCTGCGCCAGATGATCGGCAGCCACCCCGTGCACCTGATCGGCACCTCGGGCACGGTCACCACGCTGGCCGGCCTGCATCTGGGGCTGGAGCGCTATGAGCGCCAGAAGGTGGACGGGCTCTGGATGCGGCGCGACCAGGTGGACGAAACCATGCGGGCCTTGCTCGGCATGCCGTTCGATCGGCGCGTTTCCCATCCCTGCATCGGCAAGGACCGGGCCGATCTGGTCCTGCCGGGCTGCGCCATTTTCGAGGCCATTCGTCGCGAATGGCCCACCGAGCGCGTGCGCGTGGCCGATCGGGGCCTGCGCGAAGGCATTCTGATTTCACTCATGGATGCGGACCGGGCGCAGCGCCGTCCCGGCCGCTATCCGCGGAGGCAGGGCAATGGCCAATAACAAGGCATTGGGCACGGGCGGTCGCAAGTCCGACAAGGATCTCAAGATCCGGGTAAAGACCGCCAAGGGCCGCAAGGTGGCGTCCACCAAATGGCTGGAGCGCCAGCTCAACGATCCCTATGTCGCCCGCGCCCGGTCGGAAGGCTATCGCTCGCGCGCGGCCTTCAAGATCAAGGAGATGGACGAGAAGCACAAGCTCTTCAAGAAGGGCATGCGCGTCGTCGATCTGGGCGCCGCGCCCGGCGGCTGGTCGCAGGTCGCCGCCAAGGCGGTGGGCTCCACCATCGAAAAGCCGCTGGTGGTGGGCATCGATTATCTCGATATGGACCCCATTCCCGGCGTCGTGCTGCTGAAGAAGGATTTCACCGAGGACGATGCGCCCGCCATGCTTATCGAGGCCATGGGCGGGCAGGGGGCCGATGTGGTCATGAGCGACATGGCCTGGCCCACCACCGGCCATCGCGCCACCGACCATCTGCGCATCGTCCACCTGATCGAGATCGCCGCCGATTTCGCCATCCAGGTGCTCAAGCCCGGCGGCTCCTTCGTCGCCAAGGTGTTCCAGGGCGGCACCGAGCATGAGCTGCTGCACATGCTCAAGCGCCATTTCAACACCACCTTCCACGTCAAGCCCCCCTCGAGCCGCAAGGACTCGGCCGAAGCCTACCTCGTCGCCAAGGGTTTCAAAGGCTCGGCCCCGGCCGAAGGCAAAATCACTCCAGTGGAGTGATTTTAGGGGCCGAGGCCATGAGGGCTGTGCCCGAATGGCGGGTAGCCCCGGCCGAAGGCAAAATCACTCCGGTAGCGTGATTTCAGGGGCTTCGCACGAAACGAATGTGCGGCTCCGGTGGAGCCGCACAGGTCAGGAAGGCCCGAATGGCGGGCAGGGCCGGCAGGCGATTGAAGAGCCTGCGAACTGACCCAGGCCCGGTGTCCGGTCAGGCAGCCGCCCGGCCAAGGTTCTCGATGAGAGTATCGAGCGCGACGTGTCCCCTCAGCGCCCCTGATCCCGTCGGGCTTTTGCCGTCTTCCAGCGCCAGCGCGAAAGCGACCGCCGGCTCCGCTTCCAGCCGCCGCCGGATCGCCGCCAGCTTGGGCCAGCGTTCGGCCTCGGCGACCTCGTGAAAGTCGAGCCATCGCGCCACCCCGATGAGCACGCCATCGGCCAGGGTAGGGCGTGTGCCGACCAGGTACGGACCCTCGCCTGCCATGGCCTCCAGCTTGTCGTGACGTTCGATCACGGCCTCGCGGCCCCAATGACGCAGGTTGGCTTGCAGCACGGGGTCTGGCTTTTCCATTTCCAGCGCCGCCCAGAGCGGGCCGAAGGCCGCCGTAAAGCCGGTATTGATGAATGCCGTCAGCTGCCACATGCGATCGGCCTCCGCGCTGTCCGGCGCGAAGCTGATTTTTCGCTCGGTATCGCGCGCGGCCAGCCATGCGGCGATGGCCATGGTCTCGGTCACCGCGCGACCATCCGGCGTGATCAGGGCAGGGGTTTCGTGCCGGGCATTGATTCGCGCATAGCTTGGGTCGCGCATTTCGCCGAGCATGTCGACACGGCACAGGCGATAGGGCGCGCCTAGCCATTCCAACGCCGCGATCAGGCCCATGGAGCTACCGGCCGGATGGCCGTAAACAAGGATCGGTTCCATCGATCATCCTTCCAGATTGGCAAGTTGATGCTGCGCAGCGGGGTGGAACCTAGGCCGTCGCGCGCCTAAGTAAATTACGGACATTTTTGTAACCAGGAGCGCCCCATGCAGACGCTGGTCTCAGCCTGCCCCATCGAGGACGTCATGCGCGTGCTGTCCGGCCGCTGGCCGACGCTGCTGCTCTACTATCTGAAGGACGGCACCAAGCGCTTCAGCGACCTGCGGCGCGACAATGCCACCGTGTCCCATCGCATCCTGGCGCACGAACTGCGCAAGCTCGAGCAGGCCGGTCTGGTGATGAGGACTGCTTTTCCGGGCTATCCGCTGCGGGTCGAATACGACCTGACCCCGGCCGGGGTGCAGCTCGTGCCGCTCATCGAAAACCTTGCCGATTGGTGGGAGGCGGGCGCGCCGGCGCGTCGCGAGATGTCGCGCGCCGCGTCGTGATCAATGCACGTGCGGGCCGCCGAGCAATTGGTGGCCGGCATTTTTCGGCAGGCGCAGGAACAGCAGCGTCGCGATCGCGCCCACGGCGGCCACCGCATAGAAGGCGATATGGAAATCGATCAGCGCCAGTTCTTCCCCGCCGCGCAGCCTGTGGGCCAGCTCCAGCATGCCCCCGCCCAGCGCCACGCCCATGGCGAACATCAATTGCCCCCAGACCTGGCTCATCACATTGGCCTGGCCGGCATCCTTGTCCTCGATATCGGCGAAGGTGAAGGCGTTCGAGCCGGTCCAGAAGGTCGATTGCCAGAAGCCGGTGAAGACCAGGATGGCCAGCATCAGCGGGATCGGCGTGCCCGGCACGTAAAAGCCCATGACCAGGATGCCCGCCGATGAAATGGCGGTGGAGATCACCAGCGGATATTTGAAGCCCCAATGGGCGAAAATCCAGTTGGCGACGAATTTGGCGGCCAGCGCCCCGACGGCGCCGGCAAAGGTCACCATGCCGCTTTCGAAGGGGCTGAGGCCGAAGGCCAGCTGCAGCATCAGCGGAAACAGGAACGGCGTCGCGCCCTGGCCCAGCCGGAAGAAGGTGCCGGCGACGATGGCGATGCGGAAATTGCGCACCTTGAGCAGCCGCAGGTCCAGCAGCGGATATTCGGTGCTCAGCGCATGGCGCATATAGACATAGCCCAGCCCGATGCCCAGCGCGGCGGCGATGACGCCATAGATCGGGGGCAGGGCGGGCAGGCTCACCACCGAGCAGCCGAAGGCGAAGAGCGCGAAGGCCAGGCCCGCCAGCACGAAGCCCTTGCCGTCGATCTTGCGCGGGCGGTTGCGCGCCTCGTTGGGCAGCGCGAAGCCCACCAGCACGATCCCCAGCACGCCGATGGGAATGTTGATGATGAAAATCCAGTGCCAGGAGAAATAGGTGGTGAGAAAGCCGCCGAAGGGCGGACCGACGATCGGGCCGATCAGGCCCGGAATGGTCAGCCAGGCCATGGCGTCCACCAATTGATGCCGCGGCGTCATCCGCACCAGCACCAGCCGCGCCACCGGCCCCATCATCGCCCCGCCCATGCCCTGCACGAAGCGCGCGATGACGAACTCGGCCAAGGATCCGGAAAAGGCGCAGCCCACCGAGCCGATCATGAAGACCAGCATGGCGATGCGGAACACGCGGCGCGCCCCGAAGCGGTCGGCCATCCAGCTCGAAATGGGGATGAAGATGGCCAGGGCCACGAGATAGGCGGTCAGCGCCAGCTTGAGGGAAATGGGATCGGTGCCGATATCGGCCGCTATGGCCGCCAGCGAGGTGGCGATGACCGTGGAATCCATGTTCTCCATGAACACGGCGGTCGCCAGGATCAGCGGGGTCGTCCGGGACAAGTCTCCTCCGGGGCCGTTGCCGGCCGTCTATTCTCTGTGGGCCACGCGATGGCCGGAAACATTGCTGCCCGCATCGGCCGGCAGGCGGAAAAAGATGAGGCCGGCCAGGGCGCTGAGGCCGCCGACCGCGAAAAAGGCAATCTGGAAATCCAATAGGGTCAGCACGCCGCCATTGAGCGCGCTGGAGATTTCGAGGATCGCCCCGGCCACCGCCACCCCGAAGGCGATGGACAATTGCTGGCTCACCGCCACGATGGCCGTGGCCTGGCTGGCTTCCTCGTCCGAAATGTCGGCATAGCCCAGGGCGTTGGTGCCGGTGAAGAAGATGGAGCGCAGCACGCCGCCGACGATCAGGATCAGCATCATCATCGGCACCGGCGTATCGGCGGTGAACAGGCCCTGCGCGGCGATCAGCAATCCTCCGAACAGGGCCGCGAAGCCCAGCACGCGCGGAAAGCCGAGCCGCGCGAAGATCCGTTCGGCGATGAACTTGCTCATGATGGCGCCGATGGCCGACACGAAGGTGATGGCGCCCGATTCGAACGGATTGAGCCCGAAGCCGAGCTGCAGCATCAGCGGTAGCAGGAACGGCACGGCGCCCACGCCGATGCGGAACATCGAGCCGCCACTGATGGAGGAACGGAACAGCTTGTGCCGGAGCAGTTTCGGATCGAGCAGCGGATATTTGGCCTTGCGGGCATGCAGCAGGTAGAGCGCGCCTGCCGTCACCCCCACGGCCAGCGTCAGGTAGCCATAAATGATCGGCAGCGCCGGCAGGCTGACCACCGAGAGCCCGAACACCATGCCGGAAAAGGCCACGGCGGCGATGAAGAAGCCGACCAGGTCCACCGGCCGCGGCGTGCGTTCATCGGGCACGTTGAGATAGATGCCCGCCAGGATGATCCCGGCAATGCCGATGGGAATGTTGATCCAGAAAATCCAGTGCCAGGAGAGATAGGTGGTGAGGAAGCCGCCGATCAGCGGCCCGGTCACCGGCGCCACCAGCGCCGGCACCGTGAGCCACGCCATGGCTGAAACCAGCTCGTTCCGCGGCGTCGAGCGCACCAGCAACAGCCGCCCCACCGGCGTCATCATGGATGAGCCGATGCCCTGGAAGAACCGCGAGAGCACGAAGGTTTCCAGCGAAAAGGAGAAGGCGCAGGCCAGCGAGCCCAGCATGAACACGAAGATCGCCAGCCGGAAGATGTTCTTGGCCCCGAACCGGTCGGCCATCCAGCCGCTGATCGGGATGAAGATGGCGAGCGCCACGAAATAGGCGGTCAGCGCCAGCTTCAGCGCGATGGGCTCGGTGCCGATATCGGCCGCGATCGCCGGCAGCGACGTGGCGATGACGGTTGAGTCCATCTGTTCCATGAACAGGGCAACCGCCAATATGAGCGGGGTGACGCGGATCAAGGCAGGAAACCCGATGAATCGGAGAAGGCCGCGAATGCGACCAGAACCACTATGGGCCGCCCCGCCGCCCGCGCCTAGTCCCAAAATGCGCCCATGCCGTTCCGGGCGCTACCAGTCGGGCATCAGCCCCCGGCACAGCTTGGCATCGGCCGCATGCAGCAGGAATTGCCGGTCATCCTTGCCGGGCGTCAGCTCGAAGGTTTCCTCGCCCTCTTCGGCGCCGCATCCGCCCGTCAGCACGATATAGCCCACGGCCTCGAGATCGACGAGCACGTCGCCATTGTCCCGCCGCGACACGTCCACCCCGCCGCCGTCGCAATCCACGCTGCACCGCAGCACCGCGCCATAGGGATGGCATGTGCTCTGCGCCATGCCGCGCCAGCCGTCGCGCAGGCTCGCTTCGAGCCCATAGGCATAATAGGGCAGCCCGTCGCCCCGGTCCCGATAGACGATGGCCAGGGCCATCGCTGTCACTTGCTGGTCGGGATGGGCGGCGAGATGGGCGGGGTCGTAGTCGCGCCGCCAGCAGCCGCTCTCCCCGTCCCGGGCCGCCACGGCCAGGTCCTGCGCCGGCACCGCTGTGCAGGCCAATGTCGCCAGGATCGATAGCATCAGCCTTTTCATCGCCGTGCTCCATCGCCGCTATGGCCGCAGCTTACTGCGAAACCGGGCACTAGGCAAAGCCGCCCGCCGGTGCTATTGACCCTCGCCAACCTGAACCCGCGAATCCTCTCCGCCGGTTCACATTCCAATAGATCTGGTTTTTATCAGAAGGCAGGAAAGGTCTGGCCTTGGCGAAGATTATTACTACCATCACCGGCGATGCGGCACTGACCTTCGACGACGTGCTGCTCCAGCCGGCGCGCTCCGATATCCTGCCCACCGAGACCGATATTTCCACCTATGTCACCAAGGACATAGCGCTCAATCTTCCCATCCTGTCCTCGGCCATGGACACCGTCACCGAAGCCAATATGGCCATCGCCATGGCCCAGGCCGGCGGCATGGGCGTCATTCACAAGAACCTCACCGCCGCCGAACAGGCCGAGCAGGTGCGGATGGTCAAGTCCTTCGAATCCGGCATGGTGGTGAACCCCATCACCATCGGCCCGGACGCCACCCTGGCCGATGCCCATGCGCTCATGCAGAAGAGCCGCATTTCCGGCATTCCCGTGGTCGAGAACGGCGGCACCGGCGGCCGGGCCATCGGCAAGCTGGTCGGCATCCTCACCAATCGCGACGTGCGTTTCGCTTCCAATCCCAATCAGCCTATTTCCGAGCTGATGACGCACCAGAACCTCATCACCGTGCGCGAAGGCGTCTCCAAGGAAGAAGCCAAGGTGCTGCTCCATCGCCACCGCATCGAAAAGCTGCTGGTGGTGGACGAGGATTATCGCTGCATCGGCCTCATCACCGTCAAGGACATCGAAAAGGCCCAGCTCCATCCCAATGCCGTCAAGGACGAGCAGGGGCGCCTGCGCGTCGCCGCCGCCTCCACCGTCGGCGATAACGGCTTCGAGCGCTCGCTGGCGCTGATCGATGCCGGCGTCGATCTTCTCGTCATCGATACCGCCCATGGCCATTCCGTCCGCGTCGCCGAAGCGGTCGAGCGCGTCAAGCGCGAGAGCAATTCCACCCGCATCGTCGCCGGCAATGTCGCCACCGCCGAGGCCACCAGGGCGTTGATCGATGCCGGGGCCGACGCCGTCAAGGTCGGCATCGGCCCCGGCTCCATCTGCACCACCCGCATCGTCGCCGGCGTCGGCGTGCCGCAATTGGCCGCCGTCATGGCCTGCGCCGAGGAAGGCGCCAGATCCGGCGTCCCGGTCATCGCCGATGGCGGAATCAAGTTCTCAGGAGACATGGCTAAGGCCTTGGCGGGCGGCGCGTCCTGCGTCATGGTCGGCTCGCTCCTGGCCGGCACCGACGAAAGCCCCGGCGAGGTCTATCTCTATCAGGGCCGCTCCTACAAATCCTATCGCGGCATGGGCTCGGTGGGCGCCATGGGCGCCGGCTCGGCCGATCGCTATTTCCAGCAGGATGTGCGCGACCAGATGAAGCTCGTCCCCGAGGGCATCGAGGGCCAGGTTCCCTACAAGGGCTCGGCCGGCGCCGTGCTCCACCAGCTCGCCGGCGGCCTGCGCGCCTCCATGGGCTATACCGGCGCGCACAACCTCAAGGACTTCCGCGAAAACTCGGTCTTCGTGAAGATTTCCAGCGCCGCCCTGGGCGAAAGCCACGTCCACGACGTCACCATCACCCGCGAAGCCCCCAATTACCGCAGCGGCCGGTAGCGGCATCGGACTGATTTCGGCGCCTTGCCGCCCACCCCCTCACCCGTCTCGGGCTGCGCCCGATCCACCCTCTCCCCGAGGGGGAGAGGAATAAGAGGCGCTGTGCCGGCCCATTCTTCTCCCCCTCGGGGAGAAGGTGGCCCGTCAGGGCCGGATGAGGGGGCTGCTGCCACAGACGCCGAACCCGCAAAAAAACCACCGAACTTATCCCCACCCCCATCACCCCATATTATTCTCCCCTCATCAGCCGGGTGGAGATGGGGTTGCAACGATCAACCGCCCGGCGACAGTCGGGAGGCCTCTGCATCGTTAACGGAGGCTGGGTCCGGGGATGGGAAATTCCGGTGAGAGCCGGCCCTAGG
>Ga0065721_10004008_pt1 | contig 95076 bp, 80 predicted proteins | sample Mesricmetagenome_FD_59108 | JGI IMG/M metagenome (GOLD analysis project Ga0065721, IMG submission 59108) | Mesophilic microbial community from rice straw/compost enrichment Sample: eDNA_1 v2 (version 2) | ecosystem: Engineered > Solid waste > Grass > Composting > Bioreactor | place: USA: Davis... | reverse complement strand
CGTCTTCGGATTCCGCAGCTTTGCGGGGTCAGTCGGGGGATCGGCGACAAGATCGCCGTCGGCGTCACAATAGGCCACGTCGAGCGCGCCGCGCTGGACACATGTCTCCGCACGGCTTTCGGTGCTGCCGATCCAAAAAAAGGCTGCGAGGATGCCGCACGCAACAAGGATGCGGTGATGTTTCATTTTCTCCTCCCGCAGGCTTTACCGTCTCGCGTTTGGTAAAGCCCTTGCTGTAGGATCGCAGTTATCCAGAAAGTTCCTGTCAGAGTCCTGTCAGCCCATGCGCGTCCTTGTCATTGAAGATTCCGTCGATATCGCCGAAGCGGTCGAAGCAAAGCTGACGCGGGCGGGGCACCACGTGGTGTTGGCGCAGGACGGCATTTCTGGGGAGGAGCTGGCGATCCATGGCGAGTTCGATGTTGTCGTGCTCGATATCAATCTGCCCGGCCGGAGCGGTTTTGATGTCATGGCGCACATGCGCCAGCAGAACTCGCCCACGCCGGTGCTTGTCATCACGGCCAGGAACCAGCTTGACGACAAGATAAGCCTGCTCGACCTCGGCGCGGACGACTACATCGTCAAGCCTTTTGATCTTGGAGAGCTCGAAGCCCGTTTAAGGGCCGTGACACGTCGCCACCAGGGGCTCGCCAAGTCCCTCATTCGCGTCGGCGGACTGGAAGTCGATCTTTCCTCGCGGTCCGCGCGCGTCGATGGTCGGCCGTTGGAGCTGGGCCGCCGGGAGTTCGAGGTGCTGGAAACGCTGGCCTCTCATGCAGGCAATACCGTCAGCAAGGAGCGGCTCTACGTGAAGCTCTTCGGTCACGACGACGCCGGGACCCCGAATGCGGTGGAACTGCTCGTTTCCCGTGTCCGCAGAAAGCTTGATGAGGTGGATGTCGAAATCGTCACGCATCGCGGGGTTGGCTACATGCTGCGCAGTAAATCCAGTGCGGTCGTCTGATGGCGCGAATGTCGATCGAGCGTCGGCTGCTCATCACCACAGCCTGTCTTTTCCTGGTGATCGGCAGCGTGCTGGTGGTGATGGTTCGCGCTTATGCGACACGCGCCGCCGATGAAGCGTTCGATCGGGTTCTGACGGCATCGGTGCTGGCGATCGCTGATACGGTAGGCATCGAGGAGGGAGCGGTCGCCGTTGACATTCCTTACTCCGCATTCGCCATCCTTGGCACCTCCCGCCTCAACCGGGTCTTCTACCGCGTTACGGGACCGGATGGCGCGCTGGTCAGCGGCACTCCCACGCTGGGGCTCGACATTCCCGCACCGCAGGACGCCAGTCTCCAGATCCACGACGCCGATTACCGGGGTGATCCGGTGCGAATCGCGTCGGTTCAGCGGTATCGCGTCGACACGGTGACGGGAACGGGCGGCTGGATCGGAGTGATGGTGGCCGAAACCAGAGAGGCCCGCCAGGANCTTGCCGCNCAACTGACATTCAACGGCATGCTTCCCGCGGTCGCCATCGCACTNCTNTCGGGCGGCCTGATTCTTGTTTCCGTCCGTTCGGCTTTCTCGCCGTTGAGGCTCATCGANAGCGATCTGAGGGCGCGACGCCCGTCAGACCTCAGCCGCATCGATCGTGAGGTGCCCACTGAGGTTTCGGCGCTGGTGGCGGCGCTGAATGAATTCATGGAGCGGCTGGGCTCGGTATTGGACGGTGTCAAGCGTGTGACAGCCGACGCCGCTCACCAGCTGCGGACACCGCTTGCGGCCATCCAGGCACAGGCGGAAGTGGGCCTGGAAGAGGCGCAGGACCCGAACGCCCGCCGCCGCTTTTCGCGGATCCATCACAATGCGCGCGACGCGAGCCTGCTGGCGAACCTGCTGCTCTCGGACGCGACCACTATGCATCGGCTGGAGACCCAGGAGCGCGAGGTTGTCGATTTCCGTAATGCCATTCACGCTGCCCTGCGAATGTTGCGGGCGGAAAGCGCTTACGCGCGCATGATCCAATCTCTGGATCTTGTGGTGCAGGCCGAACCCGTTCCTGTTGTTGCGGAGCCTGTCGTGTTGAGGGAGATGGTGCGCAACCTTGTGGAAAACGCCTTCATTCATGCGCCGGGGCCGACTGACGTCGAGCTTGCGGTGATGGACGAAAGGGCGATCCTGCGGGTGATGGATCGTGGTCCGGGCATTCCGGACGCCGCGAAGGGGAAGATCTTCCAGCGGTTTGCGCGCGTCGACGCCCGTCACCCGGGAACCGGGCTTGGCCTCGCGATCGCCAAGGATGTTGCCGTTGCCTTTGGTGGCAGCATCTCAGTCGCCGATCGCGAAGGCGGCGGGCTGATCGTGCAGGTCGTTCTGCCGGTGACGCGCGGGGAGGGAGATTGATGTTCGGGATAGGTTTGCGGAATCTCGTCACCTGCCTGCTGCTCGTGTGGCTTATCCCCGGCGCAGTTGTGGCACAGGAGCGGGCAGTTCGGATTGCAGGCGTGGTGTCCGAGGAACGGATAAAACCGCTGATGACGGCGCTGGCGGCCCGTCTGCCCGGCGCGGAACTCTCTTATGTGCGACTGTCGTCTGCGCAGATCGCCGCTGATGCAAAACGCACCGTAGCGCCCTTCGACATCGTATTGTTGGCTTCGCCAGATATCGCGGTTTCCATCGCCAATGAAGGTTTCGCCACGCGTGACGCGGCCGCGGGTGCCGCGGCGGAGGCGCAGTGGCGCGAGGAAGTGTTCGGCTTCTGGTCAGATCCTGCCGTCATGGTTCTGCGGCAAGGCGCCTTCGCGGATCGTTTGCCTCGGACCCGCATCGAACTCGTTCGCGCGCTGGAGCAGAACACCCAGCGGTTTTCCCGCCGCGTTGGCATCGTCAATATCGGCATCGACGATGTCAGCTACCTGCTTGCTTCGCAAGATTCGATACGCACATCGCTATATTGGCGGCTCATGCAATCGTTCGGCGCAGCGGATGCGCGGATCTATGACACGACGGACGATCTCCTTGCGGCGTTCCGTGTCGGCGAGATCGATGTGGTGTACAACGCGCCGCTGTCGGCGCTGCTGGCCAGCGGCACGATGCCCGCTGACGTGCAGATTGTTGTCCCGCAGGATTATGTGCTGACTGTACCGTGGACGGTACTGGTGCCGAAAGGCGCTCCGAACCTGCGCGGCGCGCGTATTGTCCTCAACGTGCTCCAGTCGCCGGAGACCAAGCCAGCCCTTGCGGCAGTCGGTTTCACCTATCCTGCGGATTTTGCTGATCTGGAGAGCCTCCAGCGGATCGAGCTCGGCCCGGAGCTTCTGGTGTTTCGGGACACGATCAAGCGCAGCAAGTTCCTGGACACCTGGTTCCAGATGGTGGTGAATTGATCGGCTCCTGCCGGTCGAGACGAGCCGTCCAGTGCACTACTTCAGAAGCGGCAGCAGAAGCTGGCCCTGCCTCTTGATCTCGGTGAGATAGGGCGTGTCCGACAGGATGAAGTGCGTCACGCCGAGGTCGCGGTATTTGCTGAGCGAACGCGCCACCTCTTCCGCAGAACCGACAAGCCAGGTCGTTGCGGCACCACCGCCGCCGTATTTGCCGGGTGCCGTGTAGAGATTGTCATCAACCACGTCGCCCTTTGCTGCGAGGTCATATAAACGCTGCTGGCCGACAGCGACGGCCGCCCGGTGGTCGTGCCAGCTGCCAGCCTTGCCCTCCGCCATCTTTGCCACCTTGGCTTCGGCATCTCGCCATGCCTCTTCGCTGGTTTCGCGCACCAGCGTCGTGATCCGCAAGCCGAACTCCAGAGGAGGAAGATCACGATCGAGCGACTTGCCCAACTCTTTCAACCGTTCGATGCGTTGCCGGACGCCGTCATAGGTTTCGCCCCAGAAGAGCTGCACATCGGCTTCCGTGGCGGCGACGCGTTCGGCGGCTTCCGACGCGCCGCCGAAATAGAGCTTCGGATGTGGGCGCGCGGGGCCTGTGCCGATCCTCGGCTCTACGGTCGAGTTCCTGACGGAGAAATAGTCGCCCTCGAAGGTGACAGCCTCCTCGGTCCAGAGCCGACGGACCAGTCGCATGAACTCCTTCGTGCGCGCGTAACGCTGCGCCTGGTCGCCTTCGCTGTCGCCATAGGCTGCAAGATCATCAAGTCCGGAAACGACATTCGCCCGTACACGACCGCCCGACAGCTGATCTAGCGTTGCCGCGGCCGACGCGAAGTTTGCGGGCTTCCAGTAGCCAGGTCGGACGGCAATCAAGGGCTCGAATGTGGAGGTGCGCGCGGTCAACGCTGTTGCCACCGTGAACGTGTCTGGACGTCCCCAGCCGGTGCCTAAGAGCGCCCCCTTCCAGCCGTTGTCTTCCAGCGCCCTTGCCTGTTCGGTAAGCGCATTAAGGCTGTTGTGCCCGTCGACCGTCGCGTCACCGCGGTGCCCGGCCCTGACGTCGTTCGGGATGTACCATAGGAACTCTGTTTTACTGTCCATGCTCTGCAAGTGTNTCTGTGTGAATGTGGNGTGTTAGCGCTGCATGCCCCAGCGGCGNACGGTGACGCTTTCGATGATCCGGAAAACGATGCCCTCGACGGCAAGGCCGATAATGATGACCATCGCGAGGCCCGCGAAGACCTTGTCGGTGAACAGCTCGTTGCGATTGCGGAATATGAACCAGCCAAGGCCGCCGTTCGACGAGCTGACGCCAAAGACGAGTTCGGCAGCGATCAGGGTCCGCCAGGCGAAAGCCCAGGCGATCTTCAGTCCATAGAGGATGGATGGAAGGGCAGCGGGGATGAGGATGCGCGCCACGTAGGACGGGCCGCGTAGACCATAGTTGCGGCCAACGAGGCGCTGTGTTTCGGGCACGCTGTCGAAGCCGGTCAGCGCCGCCAGCGCGAAGGGCCAGAGCACCGCATGAACCAGAACGACCAGAAGGCTCTTTTCGCCAAGGCCAAACCACAACATGGCGACCGGGAGGAGCGCGATCGCGGGAAGTGGGTTGAACATCGAGATCAACGTCTGCAGCAGTTCGCGGACGAACCGGCTCGCCACGGCAAGGGACACGAGCACGAGCGCCAGGGCCAGCGCGATGGCGTAACCCTTCAGCAGGACCGACATCGATACCCAGGATGCCTGGAGAAGGTTTTCGGTTGTGATCGCCTGCCAGAGCGCTGTCATCGTTTCGACGAAGCTCGGGAACAGGATGGGCTTGGCATTGAAGCGTGCTGCAAGTTCCCATGTCAGCGCGAGCAGCGCCAGCACCAGAATCTTCCGGACCGCCGGTGAATTCCAGGCATAGTTTCGGAGGCTCTTCCAGGCAGCCGCTGAAGTGGACGGGTTGAGGGACAGGTCAGACATGCTCGAGGATGTCCTTTCGGGCACTCGGCGCAAACAAGAGGTCGTGCACCTCGCGGGACAGGCTTTCGAGGCGCACGCTGCCGATGTCCTCGCGGCCGAAGTCGTCGGTGTCGAGGCTGGTGATCGTCCGGCCGGGATGAGGCGAGAGGAGATGCAGCTTTGTGCCGATGAGGATCGCCTCGTCGATCGAATGCGTCACGAATAGCAGCGTGAAGCCAAGCTCCTGCGCCAGATCGAGAAGTTCAGTCTGGAGCTGGGTGCGGGTCAGCGCATCGAGCGCCGCGAAAGGCTCGTCCATCAGGAGGACATCGGCGTCCGTTACCAAGGCCCGGGCAATTGCCGCACGCTGCTTCATGCCACCGGAAAGAGTGTGCGGGTAGCTATCAATAACCCGCTCGAGGCCAACCTTCCGCAATGCCATCTCCGTTCGCTCGCGGATCTCGCTTCGCGCCAGCTTGCCGACGATCCGCAACGGGAACTCGACATTCTGCCGAACCGTCTTCCAGGGCAGGAGTTGGTCGAACTCCTGAAACACGACCATGCGATCTGGACCGGGGCTTTTGACCTCCGTGCCGCGCACTCTGATGGCGCCGGAAGCCGGCTTCAGGAAGCCGGCAACGGATTTGAGGATTGAGGATTTGCCGCAGCCGGAGGGGCCGAGCAGGACCAGTCGCTCACCTTCCCCAACTCGGAACGAGACGTCCTCCACCGCTCGCACGACGCCTGCATCCGTTCCGTATTCCAACGTCAGGCGATCTGTTTCGATAACGGCCGGCGGAAGCGGTTCGCGTGCCAGCATGGCTCAGCTCCCATCTTCGTTATGCAGTTCCTCGAAGGTGTAGTCCTTCCAGCTCTCAGCCTTCTTCTTGATGGCGCCCGTCCGGTACAGGAAATCGGCGAAAGCGAAGGATCGCGTCGGGACCACGGTGAACTTGTTGTCCGGAGATTCGATCAGCGACTGGACGAAGGCTGGATCGAGTTTTGATTTTTCGACGCGGATGTAGGTCTCGGCAGCGGCTTTCTTGTTCGCTTCGATCCAGGTAGATGCTTCCTTCAACGCCTCGAAGAAGGCCTGGAAGGTCTTCGGGTTCTTCTCGCGCCAGTCAGTGGTGGCATACAGATAGGTTGGTGTTACGGGTCCGCCCAGCACGTCATAGGACGACAGGATCTTGTGCACCTTCGGGTCCTTCAACGCCTGCTCCTGGAACGGCGTGTTGGAAAGGTGCGAGGTGAGTTCGGTCGAGCCGGAAAGAAGCGCGGCCGTTGCATCCGGATGCGGGAGGCTCACCGTGTTGTTGTCGAGCTTGTTGTGGTTTCCTTCGCCGAACTGCTTTTCGGCCGCCATCTGCAGGATGCGCGCCTGGACCGACACACCGACGGCCGGCAGGGCAATCTTGTCGTTTGCAGTAAAATCGGCCAGCGACTTTATGTTCGGATTGCTGCTGATGAGGTAGTTGGGCTGGTTGGCAAGGCCGGCGACGATCTTTACAGCGCCATCCGTTCGTCCCCAAAGGGTCAGGAAGGGCCCAATGCCTGCGGCAGCAATGTCAATCGAGCCGGAAAGCAGCGCGGCATTGATGGCGTCGCCGCCGGAAAGCTGCGCCCACTCCACCTTGATCTCATCGAGCCCGACAGCCTTCGCATGTTTTTCAAGCAGGTCCTGGTCGCGGATCACGTGCAGCGGCAGGTAGAGCGTTCCGAACTGCTGGGAGATGCGGATCAGGCCTTCCGCATAAGCGCCGGTCGAAGGGAGAAGCGTGGTGAGCGCCACGGCCGCAGCGGCGAGAAGCTTCATGTGTTTCAGCATGCATGGACCTTTCGGAGATGGCGTGACTTGTTTACGGAAGTTGGAGGTCAACCGGCTGCGCTGGCGAGCCTCGTGCCGCCGTAGTCGCCCACGGCAAACTCATTTGCGACGCTGTCGCGCAAGCCCTGGCGGCGGTGCTTGTCGATGCCGAGAAGCGGGAAGAGGAGTTCAGCCACCCGGTAGGCTTCTTCGAGATGCGGATAACCGGAGCCGATGATCGTGTCGATCCCGAGTGCCTTGTATTCCCGCAGGCGGTCCGCGACCTGTTGCGGCGTGCCGACGAGTGCGGTGCCGACGCCGGTGCGCACGAGCCCGACGCCCGCCCAGAGGTTCGGCGCGACCAGCAGCTTGTCGCGGCGGCCCCCATGCAGCGCGGCTTGCCGTCGCTGACCAACCGAATCCATTTCATTCTGGAAGCGCTGCCAGCTGCGCTCGATCTGCTCATCCGAAATGTTGCTGATCAGCTTGTCTGCTGCACGCCAGGCATCCTCTTCGTCTTCGCGGACGATGAAGTGGATGCGCATGCCGAAGCGGATCTTGCGACCGGCTTTGGCCGCCTTGGCACGAACGGCATCGAGTTTTTCCTTCACCTGCTCGAGCGGCTCGCCCCAGGTAAGGTACATATCCGTCGCCTCTACCGCGAGTTCCTGGCCCGCCTCGGAGGAACCGCCGAAATAGAGTGGCGGGTGCGGCTGGCTGACTGATGGAAAGTCAGAACGCGCACCCTTCAGATCGTAATACTTGCCCTTGAAATTCACGGTTTCGCCGGCGAGCAACCGCTTCCAGATATCGAGAAACTCACTGGCCTGCTCATACCGTTCGTCGTGGCTGAGGAATATGCCGTCGCCCGCAAGTTCGGTGGGATTGCCGCCGACAACGACATTGAGGAGCAGGCGACCGTTGCTCAACCGATCGAGTGCTGCCGTCTGTCGTGCCGCGAAGGTGGGGGAGGTGACGCCGGGGCGTAGCGCAACGAGGTATTTCAGCCGCTCGGTGATCACCGAAAGCCCGGTTGCCGTAATCCAGGAGTCTTCGCAGGATTGTCCGGTCGGCAGCAGGACGCCTTCATAACCCAGTTCATCGGCAGCGATAGCCACCTGCTTGAAGTAGCGGAATTCCGGGCGTCGGCTCAGATGGTCGGTGCCGAGATAGGTGCCGTCGCCATGCGTCGGAATGAACCAGAAGAAGTTCAATGGTTCGTCGCGTCCGATAGTCGTCATCGATTTCTCCCATCGACCGTATTGGGAGAAAGGCTATTGACTACCGGATAAGTAGAGAAGGAAGATTATTCTCTTGTTGATGCTCCCCAGTCACCGGACGACTAAACTTTGAATGAAGCCGCGAACGCGATTTCATGTGGCGCACTGGGAGGTCGAGCGCGTACATCCTTGAAGGGTAGCAGTTGCGACCGAGACAAGCGTATCACGTCGCGGCCGGGTGGACAGGACGTCGATCGACATTTAACTGTGGGTGCGAACGAAGAAGGCGCGGCTGGCGCACGTCGCGAGGATCACCACGTTCGATCGCGTGCGGAACGATTATTCAATGCCGCAGTTGCGTTCGCTCGATGAAGACGGAGGAAGCCTGATGAAGACGACCTTGCTCTCCACATCCGCCGCAGTCGTGGCACTGGCCGTTGCCGCATCCTATGTCCTGCCGTCCAAGCAGACTCCGCCACAATCCGAACCGTCCAGCCTGGCGCTGGTGCGGTAGCTGCCGATTGCGGATTGCCAGAGCCAAAAGCCGAAGCCTCAGCGGCCGGGCGTATAACCCCGGCACATTGGCTCATGATTGGGCCCGATCACCCAGGAGCGCCATTTGATCTATGACGTCGTTGTTGTCGGTTCAGGTTTTTCGGCGATTGCAGTGACCTGCAATCTTCTGGAGCTTTTGCCGCGCGAAGCTCGTGTTGCAGTGATCGGCGACGATCCGGGTTTCGGTCGCGGCACCGCCTATCGCAGCGAACTGTACCTCCATCGGCTGAACGTGCCGGCCGGTCGGATGAGCCTCTTCGCAGACCGGCCGAACGACTTTTCCGAGTGGCTGAAGACGCGCAATATTCCGCTCTCCACGGGGGATTTTGCTTCACGAAGCGACTACGGCCTCTATCTGCGCGACAACCTCGCTTCACTTCTGCGCAAGCGCAACGAGCGCTGCGGAGTCGATTTCATCCGGGCGAAAGCGACCGGCTGCGTCGAGCAATATAACGGAAGCCTGGCGTTTCAGCTGCACAACGGCGACCAGATCGCCGGCCGCAGTATCATCTTCTGTCTAGGTGTTGGCAGCGCCGACCTGCCGATAGATACAAGTGCGCTGCCGGCGTCAGCAAAGTCTCGCATTGTGGAAAACCCGTGGCGATTGTCCTGGATGAACCGGGTTGGACGGCAGGATCACGTCTGTATCCTCGGTTCGGGCCTGACGATGATCGACCAGGTGCTCAGCTTGCGTACGCATGGACATCGCGGCCCGATCACCGTTCTCTCCCGGCGCGGCTTGGCGCCACTTCCGCATCTCGCACAGCCCGCTCCGGCCGTGAAGGTTGATGTCGATGCCCTACCGCCGTCGATCAGCGGCATTCTCCGGCAGCTCCGCCGACAGGCGGCGAGCGTGTCGGACTGGCGGTCGGTCATGGACGGGTTGCGCCCGGTCACCCAGAAGCTCTGGAAGAAGCTTCCCCTCACAGAACGCAGCCGGTTCCTGCGCCACGCACTGCCCTGGTGGAATATCCATCGCCATCGTGTTGCGCCGGATGTCTTCGCGATGTTCGACCCGCTCGTGAAAGACGGGACGCTGCGCATCCAGGCCGGTTACATCAAGGATCTGACCGCTTCGGACGGCGACTTGGTGATCAGGTACCGGAAGCGAGGCACGCCGGTTGAAGAGGACGTGCAGTGCCGCTGGCTCATTAACTGCACAGGCATGGAACGCGCCGGCATCAAGCATTCGCCACTTCTCAAAGAGATGGCGGCGCAGCAGTTCATAACGGCAGACCCCCTTGGGCTCGGCGTTCAGGTCGATGACCAGTCACGTGCCACGGGCGGGGCGCGAACGTCCCGCGCCGACATTTTTGTCGTTGGGGCTCTGGCGGCCGGCCAGTTCTGGGAAATTACCGCCGTGCCAGACATCCGTGTGCAGGCCCGGCAGGTGGCAGAGACGGTGGCTCAGATGACGGTCACCACTCTCGACCCTTGAAGGCTTTCGGAGGGGCGGCCCTATTTGCCGCCCAGCATCTGTGCCAGCATGAAGCCCGAACCCGCACCGGTTCCGGCACCGGGCCAGGTGGAGGCGCCGCACAGATAGAGCGACGGGACCGGCGTCTTGTAGCGGGAGTAACCAGGCACCGGTCGGAACAGGAAGTTCTGGTCCAGGTGATGGGAGCCAGCGAGGTTGTCGCCGCCGATGAGGTTAGGGTTCTCGCGCTCCAGATCGATCGGCGAGAAGACCGAGCGGCTGAGCACCTTGCCGCCGATTCCCGGCGCATAACCCTCCAGGATGTTCATGACGCGATCGGCGTAGGAATCCTTGACCTGATCCCAGTCGGCGCCGGTGATTTCGCCCGCAGCGTCGCCCCGGATCTCCGCCGGAAGGACGCGTACCTGCACCCAGAGAACATGCTTGCCGTCAGGCGCACGGCCGGGGTCCACCGCGGTTGGCTGCCCCACAACCAGCGCCGGCTCAACCGGCAGCAAGCCACCCAGTGCTTCCGTATAGACGCGGCTCATCATCTCTAGGTCCGGCGCCAGGTGGACATAAGCGAACGTCTTCAACTCCTCGCCTGCCGTCCAATCTGGCAGGCTGTCCAGCGCCAGATGGATCATCATCGTGCCTGGACCGGCACGGTACTTGGAAAGCCGCGCGTCGAATTCGGCTCGCGCAGGGTCAGCGGGAAGCAGCTTGCCGAACACCAGTTGCGGATGCGCGTTGGCGATTACTGCCTTGCGCGCCGATAATGTCCTCCCATCAGCGAGCCTGACACCCGTGGCTTTGCCGCCCTCGGTGATAATCTGATCGACAGCGGTTCCGAGGATCAGCTCGCCGCCTTTTGCCTTGAAAAGCGACACCATCGACTTGACGATCGTATCGGCTCCGTTTTGCCCGATCACCATGCCGAACGCCTGGTTCGCCATGGATTCGAGATAAGGGAAGAGTGCGCCGCCCGCCACATCCGGTGAAAAATCGAGATGAAGACCCCAGGCTGCCATCATTGCCTTGACCTTGGGGTTCTCGAACCGGGAGTCGAGAAAGTCGCGAGGCGAGCCGACAAGCAGTCTCAGCGTGTCATAGAGCCAGCGCGTGCCGCGGCTCCTCCAGGCCTTCCAGGCAACCTTCGCCGAGGCAAGCGACGGCATGGGCGAACCGAGAAGCCCGAAGATATGCGGTGCATCGGCGCCGAATTCAGCAAGCATCTTCCGCCAGGCCGCAGCATCCTTCTCAGAGAGTGCAGCGATGCGTGCGGCCGTATCATCGAGATTGGTGCTGACGCCGAGCCAGGTCTGGTCCCTGAAGACGCTTGCGAAGCAGTTCGGCGCGGGAACGAGACCCAGCCCGTGGGCAATGAGGTCGTCCTTGTTCTTGTTGAAGAAGGCGGAGCCCGCGAACATGGAAAGGTTCATGGCGCACAGGTCGTGCCGAAAGCCCGGCAGGGTGAGTTCACGCGTCTTCACCGCGCCGCCCGGTTCGACATTCGCCTCGACGACAGCCACGGACCAGCCCTTGGAAGCAAGTTCGATCGCAGCCGCCAACCCGTTGTGGCCTGCTCCGATGACGACGGCGTCGTAGTTCATGATTGCTCCCCCAATGCGCGACATGAGTTCCTTGCGTCACATGCTACATCACGCGGCAAGGGCTGCAAGCCAATTGTTTGAAACCTAAAAGGTTTATGCAGCTTGCGCTGGTATCTTTACTTCGGTGTAGCAACCGTTGCTTTTGGCATCACCACCTAAATTAGCCGCCCCCGGATATACCGCCGCGCCAAACCGTGTGATGCGTGAGAATCCACTTGCGAGGCGACCGCCTGTATTTTAGGGTTAAAGTATTCCGATCAATAAATCAGCAGCAGGGCTGGGAGCCTGAACTGCCGCTGAACACGGGGAACGACGGAGTTCAAGATGATTAATATTACCCGCCGCCAGTCGTTGGGTCTGGGTGCTGCTGCGTTCATAACCGGCGTTCTCGCCGGGCGTATGCCGGTGCAGGCCGCCGAATCCGACACGCTCACCATCGCCTTCAACGTCAACCTACCGTCCTTCGACCCGACGGTCGGTCCTTCGGCTGTGAACCCGACGATCCAGGCGATTTATCGCTCGGTGTTCGACCAGTACATTGGCCAAGACCCGGACCTGAAGTTCGCGCCGGGCCTGCTGACCGGCTGGGGCTGGAACGAGGACAAGACGAAGGTTTGGATGGATGTTCGCGAAGGCGTGACCTGGCACGACGGCAGCCCGTTCACGCCGGAAGACGTTGTCTGGTCGCTTGAGCGCGCTGCCGACGAAAAGACCGGCAATCCGATCCAGTTCATCTGGTCCACCGTCGGCAACTACAAGATCGAAGGCAACAAGATCACCGGCGATGTGCTGCGTTTCGAGCCGACCTACTTCATGTGGATGGCGTTCCTCACCGGCTATATCCTGCCCAAAGCTTACTACGAGAAGGCAGGCGCCGACGGCTTCGAAAAGAAGCCAATCGGAACGGGCCCGTACATGGTGGATGCTTATGAGGGCAACGCCTTCCTGCGCCTGAAGGCCAACCCGAACTACTGGGGCGGCAAGCCTGCATTCGAAACGGTCATCTTCAAGTTCGTGCCGGATGGCACCAGTCGCGTTGCCGAGATTGAATCCGGCTCGTCCGACATCACGCTGGAAGTCCCTTATGAGGAGTTCGACCGCCTGAAGCAGAAGGATGGCCTGGCCGGCGTAGCGACGCCGATTTCCGATATCGGCATGATCTTCCTGAACAATATCGACGTGATGAACGACAAGAACGTCCGTCTTGCCGCCTGCCACGCGATTGACAAGGAAGCCATCGTCAAGCGTCTGCTGCGCGGTTATGGCGTGCCGCTCGATACGCTGGAAGCCCCGGAATATTCTGCCTACGATCCGTCGATCAAGGTGCCGTATGATCCGGAACTCGCGAAGAAACTGCTCGCTGAGTCCGGCTACTCCACGGACAAGCCTGCAAAGTTCAAGATCCAGACAACGCGCGGCCTCAAGCCAAAGGACTACGAAATGGTCCAGGCTATCGTCGGTATGTGGCGCAAGGTCGGGATCGAGGCAGAGATCGAGGTCTACGAGATCGCCAAGCACTACGAACTGCGCGCGGCTGACCAGCTTGCGCCGGCCGCGTTCTACAACTGGGGTAACGCAATCGGCGACCCAACGACATCGACTGGCTTCGCAATGTTCGGACCGTCGCCGCACTCCGTCTGGAACACCCAGGACCTCGATGACATGATCGGCCCGCTTTGGGGTGAAAAGGACGAGGAAAAGCGTATCGCCGGCTGGAAGGCCGTCTGCAAATATATCGCCGAACAGGGATACGTGATCCCGTTGCTGCAGTACGCGCAGCCGATCGTCTACAAGTCTTCGTTGAAGGTGACGCCGAACGTCTCCGGCGCGCTCCAGCCGACACTGGTCGCCAAGGCTTAGAATACGAAGGGGCGGGTGCCTGTACGCCCGCCTCTCCTACATCTTTCTTCGCTTGCTCGCCGCAAACCGCTCGGATAGCCTCGGCTTCCGCGCGTGAGGCCTTGTTTCATGCCCCTGATTTTACTCTCAGCCCTCAACAGGATCGCACTGGCGGCCGTCACGCTCTTCGGCGTTGCCGTTGTCGTCTTTGTGCTGCTCCGCGTTGTGCCGGGCGACCCGATCGCCATGATGATCTCGCCCGGCTCGACGCCCGAGCAGATTGCCCAGATGCGCGCAAACTACGGGCTTGATGGCTCGATCCTGTCGCAATTCTGGATCTGGCTGAAGGCGATCCTCTTAGGCGACTTCGGCACATCCATCTCGCTGCGCCGCAACGTGCTGGAGCTTCTCGCTGAACGGCTGCCGGCAACGCTCGAACTTGCGGTTGCAGCGCTCGTTTTCGCAGTGCTACTCGGCGGTGCAATTGCCATAATCGGCACGCTTGTCCGCCGGACCTTTCTTGAGCCTGTCCTCGACACAGTGAACGGCACGATCCTAGCCGTGCCGGATTTCGTATGGGCGCTGGCGCTTATCTTGGTCTTCGGTGTCTTCTTCCCCGTCTTCCCACTATCCGGTCGGGTTGATCCGTCGGTGCAGAACGACTTCTTCACCTATTTCTATCTTATCGAAAGCCTGCTGACGCTGCGCCTTTCGGCCATTGTCGACATTTCCTCGCACATGATCATGCCAGTGCTTGCGCTGGGCCTGCCGCTCGCCGCCATCATCGCCCGGGTGCTCAAGGAAGCGCTGTTGGAGGCGATGGTTCAGGATTACATCCTGCTCGCCAAGCTCAAGGGAAAGTCGAACCTGCGCCTCATCATGCAGGAAGCCTTGCGCAATGCGATCGGCCCAACCGTTGCCCTCACCGGCGTGCAATTCACCTTCCTGATTGGTGGCACCGTCATCGTTGAGCGCATCTTTGCTTATCCGGGTATCGGCAACATGGCGATCGACGCCGTCATCAACCGCGACCTGCCGTTGATCCAGGGGCTCGTCCTGGTTTTTGGCGCATTGTTCATCCTTATCAATCTTGGCGTTGACTTGCTTGTGGCAGCCTTCAATCCGAGGCTTCGTCATGCGTAAGTCGCTCAAGGCCGCTCTTTCGGAGCCGAAGGTCATCCTCGCGGGAGGTTTCATCCTGCTGCTGGTCATTGCCGCCGTCTTCGCCCCATGGCTGGCACCAAAGGATCCGCTGGAACAGGACCTGATGCTCGGCACCCTGCCTCCGGCCGGTTACGATGGGACGGAACCCGGCTATTGGCTGGGCACGGACGATCTCGGCCGCGACGTTCTCTCGCGTCTCATCCACGGCAGCCGGACCGCGCTGATCGTCGCTTTCGTTGCCGCGGGTCTTGCGGCATTGCTCGGCACGATGCTTGGCCTGCTGGCCGGCTGGTATCGCGGCTGGGTGGATGTGGTGATCTCGCGCCTCGTTGACATCTGGATGGCGTTTCCGCCGGTGCTCTTGTCGATCCTGCTTGTCGCGGTGCTCGGGTCCGGGGTGCATTCCGTCATTGCAGCGATCGTCATCATTGACTGGACCCGCTTTTGCCGCGTCGTGCGGTCCGAGACGATGGCGCAGGCACAGATGGATTACGTTACGGCGGCACAGACCATCGGCATTCCCAAAGCCCGAATATTGTTCTCAGAGATCCTGCCCAATGTCGCGCCGGTGATTGTGGCGCTGTTGAGCCTCGAGATGGGCATAGCGGTCATCGTCGAAGCCATCCTCTCTTTCGTGGGGCTTTCAGTCTCCTCCGACACGCCAACCTGGGGCGGCATGATCGCGCAAGGCCGCGCGATCATCTATCAGGGCTGGTGGGTGCTGGTGGCACCTCTGGTGCTGCTGTTCCTTACCGTTCTTGCTTTCAACCAGCTCGGCGATGGCTTGCGCCGCGCACTCGACCCGATGATGCGCCGATGACAGAACCTCTTCTTTCCATCACCGGCCTGTCCGCCGTCTCGGACCGCGAGAATGGTGCCCCGATCCTGCGTGATGTGTCGCTGACGCTGGAACGCGGCGAGGTTCGTGGTCTGGTTGGCGAAAGTGGCGCCGGCAAATCAACCATCGCCAAGGCGCTCCTGGGCATTCTGCCACGCACGGTGCGGGTGACGGACGGCGCCATCCGCTTCGAGGGGCAAGACCTCCTCACACTGAAGCCAAAGCAGTTGAGCGACATCATGGGGAGCGAGATCTCTCTGATCCCTCAGGACCCGCAGACTGCGCTCAACCCAGGCCGCCGGATCGAGGCCCAACTGACGGATGGGCTGCGGATGCGGCGCGGCTTGTCCCGCCAGGCGGCGCACGACAAGGCGCTGAAACTGCTCGAAGAGGTGCATATTCGAGATCCGGAGCGCGTGCTCAAAGCCTATCCGCACGAACTGTCGGGCGGGATGCGCCAGCGCGTCCTCATCGCGGCCGCTTTCGCACTTGAACCGAAACTGGTTGTGGCGGACGAGCCGACGACAGCACTCGATGTCACGGTGCAGAAACAGATTCTGCGACTGATCCGCGGCATGCAAAAAACCCACGGCACGGGCATGATCTTCGTGACTCACGATCTCGGTGTTGTTGCGCAGATCTGCGATACCGTAACGCTGCTTTACGCTGGAAAGGTGATCGAGGAGGGACCCACCGCGCAAGTCCTGGCGACACCGAAGCACGCCTACACCAAGGCATTGCTGGCAGCAGGGCCGCGCTATGACAGGCCGACCGCAGGCCTCGAGCCGGTGCCGCAGGCGATCTTCGACCAGTTGCGCGCCGAAATGGGGATCATGTGATGGCTGAGGATCTTCTGGTCGCTAAGGGTATCGAAGTCACCTATGGCGGTGGCGGCCTTTTCGGCAGTCGGGGCCACAAGGTGCTGCACGGCGTCGATCTTTCCATCAAGCGCGGCGAGACCATCGGCATTGTCGGCGAATCCGGATCCGGCAAGACCACCTTCGGACGCGCGCTGCTGCGGTTGGTAAACACCTCAGCGGGAACGATCCACTTCGACGGCATGGACATCACCCATCTCCCGGATGAGCAGATGCGACCGCTTCGCCGGCGCATGCAGATGATCTTCCAGGACCCGATGGCGTCGCTCAACCCGCGGCATTCCATTCGACGCATCCTGATCGAGCCGCTGCTGTTTCATCGCGTGGCGTCGAATGCCGCCGACGCCGAAGCGCGGGTAATGCGCATCCTGGACCGGTTCATGCTTCCGAAGATCGTTCTCGACCGCAATCCCCATGAACTATCCGGCGGCCAGCGCCAGCGGATTGGCATTGCGCGCGCGGCGCTGCTTGAGCCGGATTTCGTGCTGGCGGATGAGATCGTTTCGGGCCTCGACGTGTCGACTCAGGCGCAAGTTCTGAACCTGCTCAAGGATCTGTCGAGAGAGCTTGGCCTGGCACTCGCCTTCATCAGCCATGACCTTTCGGTTATTCGTGCGGTCTGCGACCGGGTCTGCGTCATGCGTTTCGGCAAGGTGGTGGAGGAGGGGGCATGCGAGGAGGTCTTCGCGGCTCCCAAAAGCGATTATACCCGCGCGCTGCTTGATGCCATTCCGCTTCCGGAGATCGATCCGGAGTGGCTGGATCGGGAAACATTGACTGAACCAAGTTCGTGAGATGGCTACAGCCAAGCGTCTCCTGTCCGCTCCGCCTCACCGGTCTTGAAGCTGCTTCCGCGAACTTCTCCAAGAACGGTCTCTATCGCCAGTCATGAAGACTGATTGAAGTGCCGCTGGGTGGCGGCATGGCGCGCTGCTTGTTCATAGATGCCGGTCAGTAGATCGATCGTCGCAGCCGCGTCTTTGAGACGGTTTCGCAACTCCGGGATCGACTGAATTGCCTTGATGAACAGTGCAGCCCTCACATCGGCATACCGATCGGTCACCTGTCGCCCCTGTTCCGTCACGGTGTAGGTCACGCCTGATCGCCCGCTCCCGTGACGGGCCACAACTCCAGCGGCTACGAGCTTGCGCAGGCTGTACTGCATGTTCGGGATATCGTCGCGATTGGTCAGCCGCGCGAGTTCCTTGATCGTCTTCGGGCGGTCGTGCATGCGGATGATATGCAGCATGGCGTTTTCGGGCCCGCTTGCGGAGATATCCATCACGGATGCCAGACATTCGCCTTGCCAGCGGCCAAAGGCCTCGAAGCCCCGCATCAGGGCATATTCCAGCCCAGCAACATCCTCTTCGAGCTCGTTGCGCGCCAGGTGCCACCCGCGGCCGCCGCCGCCCTCCGAAGGTGTGGCCGTGTTTGTCTCTTTCTTCATCGCGTTGCTCCAAGCGACCATCACGTGATGGCGGCGCGTCAAGGCGAAGGTGGAGAAAACATTCCCGATTGACAAGTTCGAATTCCAGATAGAATTTCTATCATAAAGGCTATCAAAAGAGGGGCTCCAAATGACCAACAGCATGTTCGCCGACAACCAGTTCCTGCTCGGCACCTTCGCTTCCAACTGCTCGGGCGGCATGTCCGTGACCAAGGTGCCGGAGCGCTGGGTAAACTCCTGGGAAAACAATCTCCGGCTGGCGACCATGCTGGACGATGCGGGAATCGATTTCATGCTGCCGATCGCCCGCTGGATCGGCTACGGCGGCGAAACGAACTTCCACGGCGGCGTCCTCGAAACGATGACCTGGGCTGCCGGACTCCTGGCGAAGACCCAGAACATCAATGTTTTTGCCACCATCCATGTGGCGGCGAACCACCCGGTCGTCGCTGCCAAGCAGATCGCCACGATCGATCAGATCAGCCAGGGCCGAGTCGGGCTCAATATCGTCGCGGGTTGGAACCAGCCGGAATACGAGGCGCTTGGGCTCCAACTCGCCGCCGGTCATGAAGAACGTTACGCTTACGCGCAGGAGTGGTTCGACATCGTCAAGGCGCTTTGGGAGCGGGAAGAGGCGTTCGACTGGTCCGGCAAATATTTCAACCTCAAGAACGTCCTCGGCGATCCGCGGCCATCTCGCAAGGTCCCGATCCTCAACGCTGCCGGTTCGGGCGAGGGACGAGGATTCGCAGTCCGAAATGCCGATTTCCTCTTCACACCCGCGATCGATCTCGACCGCTCCAAGGAAGAGGTCGCAGCGCTCAAGAAGCAGGGGGCTGACGCGCAACGCAACGTTGGCGTTCTAACCTTCAGTCACGTGGTCTGCCGCCCGACGGAAAAGGAAGCCAAGGATTACGTCCAGCATTTCGGCCAGGCGAACGCGGACTGGGAAGCAGTCGACAATCTCGTGCGGCTGCAGTTTGCCCATGCGCACTCTTTCCCGCATGATCTGCTTTCGCTGATCCGGGATCGCATGGCGATGGGCCATGGCGGCTTCCCGCTCGTCGGCACCCCGCAGCAGGTTGCCGAAGGCATTCTTGCGCTTCATGCCGCCGGCTTCAACGGCACCACCTTGTCCTTCGTGGACTATGCGGAGGAGTTCCCGTACTTCCGCGATGAAGTTCTGCCGATTCTGGAACAGGCCGGCATCCGTAAGGCAGTATCGGCTTAAACAAACGGAGGGCGGGTCATTCCCGCCCTTTTGTTACTTTTTCTTCCAGCGCTTTGCCCCTTCGACTATCGCGCTTGGCTGCGAGCAAACGCTGCTCGACCTCTCCCGTTTTTCTAGCAGAAGCGTAATCGCGCCGGATCTGTCGCTCCCTGACAGCTGGTCATGTTCGCCATACAGGAATTTTCCGGTTATACCGCATTCGAGTGGTCTCTGATTGGGGCCGTATGATTGCAAGTTCGGAAACGGTGGCCCGAGTCTCCGGGTCGAGAGGACTAGATGAACGAAGCGCGTTACGCAGTGCCAGATATCACGTCGTGCGACCGGGAGCCGATCCATATTCCGGGCTCCATCCAGCCGCATGGCGTGCTTCTCGTCGTCGAGCCGGCGTCGCTGCGAACAGTCGGAGAAGCGGGCGAAGTCTCGCGCTTCATCCCCGCCTATAGCCGCGGCACGGAAGTCTCCGCCTTTCTCAGTGGACGCCTTTGCCAGAGGCTTGAAGGCGCCACGACCGGAAAGCTGACCCCGCTTGGGCGTATTGATACGCCGGCTGGTGCCGCAGACGTCGTTGCCTATCGATCCGGCGCCTATCTGGTTCTCGAGTTTGAGCCCGCGGAAGCCGAACCTGTGGAGGCCGTGCCATTCCTCACCACGCTGGACGCGGCGAGCTCACGCTTCGAGCGAACGACAAGTGTGGTCGATCTCTGTCGCGAAGGCGCGGCGATCTTCCGCGAGCTCACCGGTTACGACCGGGTGATGATCTACCAGTTTCTCGACGATGATGCCGGTGTCGTCATTGCTGAAAGTACGGCTGACGGCATGTCGAGCTTCATGAACCATCATTTCCCAGCCTCGGATATCCCCAAGCAGGCGCGGGCGCTTTACCTGCGGAACCGGTCCCGCGTCATCCCGGACGTCGGTTACGTGCCGCAGCCCCTCCGATCCGACCTTGATCTGACCGGATTGGATCTCAGCGATTCGACGCTCCGCAGCGTATCGCCGGTTCACGTCCAGTATCTCAAGAACATGGGCGTTGCGGCCTCCGCTTCAGTGTCGATCGTCAAGGACGGTATCCTCTGGGGGCTTATCGCCTGCCACCACAGCCAACCTCGTTCGATCCCCTTGGCGACGCGCACCGCATGTCAGGCGCTTTCGAATGCACTTTCGAGGCAAATCCGGTCAAAGGAGGAGGCCGAGCTCTACCGGGAGCGCATCCGGCTGCGGTCGCAGGAGGACGCGGTTCTCGCGCAACTCGGAAGCGACGGCTCGCTTGACGACTTCTTTGAGAAATCCGGTCCGGCCATTGCTGGTCTTCTGACCGCGGACGGCTTTGCCGCTGCCCAGGGCAGGGACCTGTTCGTCTTCGGCAAGGTGCCGGACAAGATCGACCTTCGAAGGATTGCTGATCACGTGCGGCTTCCAGCGGCGCGCCAGCCGTTCGCAAGCTCCAGCCTGTCGCACCAGTGGCCGGAAGCGGAAGCGTTCCGTGAACAGGCGAGCGGCCTGCTTGCGGTGACAATGTCCACCGAGGTCCCGACGATCCTCATGTGGTTCCGGGCGGAGCAGATCGAGGTCGTGAAATGGGCCGGCAATCCGCACAAGGGCGTCTCGCTGGAGCCGGATGCAACGCTGCAGCCGCGCGCATCCTTCGAGGCCTGGACGGAGAGCGTGCAAGGCAAGGCACCCCCCTGGAGCCTCGCGGAGGTCGAAGCGGCAGGTCGCATCGTTCGTCTGATGCTCGAGCAACGCAACAACCAGCGCATGCGAGAGCTGAACCGGGAGCTTTCGACAAGCCTGCGTGAAAACCAGAGCCTGCTCGGGCAGAAGGATTATCTCCTCAAGGAAGTGAACCACCGCGTCCAGAACTCGCTCCAGCTCGTGTCGGCATTCCTGCGCCTCCAGTCCCGTGATGCGGCCTCCCAGGAGGTTAAGGCTACGCTCGACGAGGCGCAGAAGCGCCTCAACGCGGTCGCGCTGGTCCATCGCCGGCTGTACCAGGACGACAGTGTCGAGGTGATCGATCTCTCCCGCTATATCGAGACGCTTCTCATCGATATGACGCAGGGCATGGATGCGAGTTGGCGGGAGCAACTGGATCTCGATCTCGCGCCGATCCTGATTGCAACCGACAAGGCGGTGAATGTTGGTCTGGTCCTGACGGAACTGGTGATCAACGCCCAGAAATACGCCTATGGCGGCGGGGCCGGTCCGCTCGGGATCAAGCTTGAACAACATCGCGGAATGCTGCGGCTGATCGTGGCCGATCGCGGCAAGGGCAAGCAAAATACGGGATCCGGCGGTTTCGGTTCACGGATGCTGCAGGCCATCGTTGAACGGCTCGGTGGGCATCTCGACGAGGAAGACAATTTGCCTGGGTTGCGCGTCGTCCTGACCGCACCGATCCAGACGCCCTAATCGGGTGCCATTTGGTCAGCTTGGGGCTTTAACGTACCGCTGTAAATGGACGGCAGCCTTGGTGGGTGATAGTGGTGCGCCATGATAGAGAGCGCCGCTGCCCTTGAAGTCCGTGACCTACGCGCCCGTTACGGTGACAAAGACGTCCTGAAAGGGATTGATCTCACCGTGGAGCGCGGGGAAATCTTCGGTCTGCTGGGTGGCAATGGCGCGGGCAAGACAACCTTTGTCCGCACCATCTGCGGACGGTTGCGGCCCGTAGCGGGTACGATTGACCTTGCCGGCCAGAGCAAGCGGCAGGATCTGTCGCGGTCGATCGGGCTCGTGCCACAGGAAATCGCGCTCTACCCACACCTTACGGTCTACGAGAACCTCGAAGTGTTCGGCCGCATCTCGGGGCTCAGTCGAGCCCAAACCAAAGCTGCGATCGAAGAGGTGGGACACGTTTCCAATCTGCATGAGCGCGGCAACGATCTCGTTGAGACCTTGTCGGGAGGCTGGAAGCGACGTGCCAACATCGCCGCGGCTATCCTGCACCACCCCGCCTTGCTGATACTCGATGAACCCATGGTGGGCGTTGATCTTGATGCCCGCAACAGCCTCGAAAGCTTCATCAAGAGGCTGAGCACCCGTGGAATGGGCATACTGCTGGTCACGCATGACCTGCAGCAGGCGGAGAGCCTTTGCGATCGCATTGGGTTTCTCCACGACGGCGTGATTGCACCACAAGGAGCGCCGCGTGCGCTGCTGGACGCTGCATTTGGAGCGCAGAGCGAGATTATTCTGGAGTTCGGGCAGCGTCCGTCGCCGGTGCAGGAAAAGGTACTTCATAAACTTGGTTTCTCATCCGCAGGTGGCGCGCCCAACTGGAGTCGGGTCGGCGAAGGATCCATCGTTGAAGTCTCTGCAGTTCTGCAGCATGCAGGCCTTTCGCCGCGGGAGATCCGCCTGAGGCGGCCCGGGCTGGACAGCCTGTTGCTGCAACTCTCCCATCCGGTCGGCTGGACCGCCGGAGAAGATGCTGCATGATCTTCGCCATGCTTCGTGTGATGACCCTGAGCCTTTCGCGCGATCGGGGTGCTCTGGTCCTGGCATTCGTGCTGCCGGCGGCAATATTCCTGATCCTCGCTTCCATTTTTGCGGCGACAGCAAGCGACAAGCTGCAGTTGAAGGTAGCTTTCGGGGCGGGTTCATCCACGCCATCAAACGAAGCCTTCGAAAAGGCGCTGCGGGGCGACCCGGCATTGCGTGTTTCTCCGTCACTGGCGAATCGAGACGATGTCGCCACGCGGGTTGGACGGGGGCAGGCGGATGTCGGGGTCTTCATTGGCGGCCGCCTTGAAGATGTCGACGCACCACCGGTCACGGTTTTGGTGGAGCCGAGCAAGACCATGGCTGGTGCGATTCTGGCCGGTCGCATTCAGGCGCTGGTCCAAACCGAGTTGCCGGATCTGGCCCTGCTGAGGACAGCGTCGAGCTTCGAGAGCGTCGTCGGAGCCTTAACACCGGAGCAGTTTGCCCGGCTTTCTGCGGCCGTGGAGGCGCTCGCACATCAGGGCGGTGGCGATACAACCAATGATGGGAGCTCGGGCAACCTGGTCAAAACAATCTCGGTCGGTTCGTCAGTTGGCTCCAACGCGAGCATCACCTATTACGCCGGCGCTGTTGCGATCATGTTCCTGCTGTTCTCCGCCCTGCAAAGCGCTGCGACGCTGATCGAGGAGCGCAACTCTGGGATTTTGGATCGGATCGCCGTCGGGCCCGCGGGAACGGATGCGGTCGTGCTCGGCAAGTTCCTGTTCGTCACGATCCAAGGCCTGGTGCAAGTCGCCGTGATCTTCGCTGTTGCTGCGCTGGTCTACCATATCGACCTGACCCAGCAGATCGGGCTTTGGCTGCTGACGTCGATTGCTGCTTCCCTGGGGGCCGCGGGTCTGGCACTGGCGGTCGCAAGTGCCTGTACGACCCGCCACCAGGCGCAAACTATCTCCACATTTGTGGTGCTGATCTGTTCGGCTATCGGAGGTTCGATGGTGCCGCGATTCATGATGCCGCAATGGCTTCAGGATCTCGGGCACTATACCCCCAATACCTGGGTCATCGAGGCCTATTACGGCACTTTGTGGCGGGGCGAGGGCTTGTCGGACATCCTTCCGGAGATATTTTGCCTGTTAGCGATGGCTGCCGTCGGAACCCTGGTCGCATTGATGCTGGCTCGACGGCGCCTGCAGTTCTAAAAGGAATGCACAATGGCTGCCCCAACCACTGATGCCCGGATCGGCCGCAGTCACACAACCATCGGCCTGGTCCTGGCGAGCCTCGTCATCCTCGCCTGGCTTGCCGTCCATATCAGCGCGATTTTCCTTGTCGACTGGAGCGTTACGTCTCATCTCCTCGCGGCTCCACTGGTCATCGCCTTGCAGTGCTGGCTGAGCGTCGGCCTGTTCATCATCGCCCATGACTCCATGCACGGGTCGCTCGCGCCGCGACACCCGAAGCTGAACCGGGCGATCGGCCAGTTCTGCGTCTTCATCTATGCCGGGTTCTCGTACGACAAGCTCTATAAGAACCACCATGCTCACCACAGGCATGCGGGAACGGCCGAGGATCCGGATTTCGATGTCGAGCATCCATCGAGCTTCTTGCCTTGGTACCTCAAGTTCTTCCGGCACTACTTCGGCTGGCGCGAATTCGGCACCTTGACGGTCGCCGTCGTCATCTACCTGGTCATCCTGCAGGAGCGCTTCCCGACGATGCTGGTCTTCTGGGCGTTGCCGGCCATCCTGTCGTCAATACAGCTCTTCTATTTCGGGACTTACCGGCCCCACAGGATTGATGAGGAAACCTTTACCGACCAACACCGGGCGCGCAGCAACGACTTCTCCCCCATCCTGTCTTTGCTGACGTGTTTCCACTTCGGTTATCACCACGAACACCATGACGCGCCTTGGGTGCCGTGGTGGAAATTGCCCGCGCAGCGTCAACTCGCATTGCGCACGAAAACGAACTGAGGTCGAGAATGGAAGTCATACTGTCTTATCTGGTCCCGACCGTACTGGTTGTCGGCACCGTCGTGTTCATGGAGTGGTTCGCGGCATGGTCGCACGAGCACATCATGCACGGCTGGGGCTGGAAGTGGCACAAGTCGCATCATGAGCCACATGATGAAACTCTGGAGAAGAACGATCTCTACGCCGTGATCTTCGCCTGCTTTGCGGTCGCGCTCTTCTGGATCGGTTCAGCCTGGTTGTGGCCGCTGTGGTGGATCGCCGTCGGCATCTCGATTTACGGCGTGCTCTATTTCTTCATGCACGATGGCCTCGTGCACCAGCGGTGGCCATTCAAATATGTGCCGCGAAAGGGTTACCTGAAGCGCGTCTACCAGGCGCATCGCCTGCACCACGCGGTAGAAGGCCGTGATGGCTGCGTTTCCTTCGGTTTCGTGTATGCCGAACCAGCGGACCGGCTTGTGAAGAAGCTCCAGGAGAACAAGCGTAAGTACGATCCGCGCGCACTGCAGGAAGAGGATCAGCAAGCCGTTTCGAACTGAGTAAAGTTCCTGTGGCCGACGGGATCAACTCGCGCCTGCGACTTTCGCCTCTGGTGCGCCGTCGGCTCCCACCTTTCCAGAGACGGTGCTCTCAATGATAACAATAGCCTTGCTGAGACCTCCGGCCGCGGCAATGGATTGGCCCATAGCCTTAGCTTTTTCGGAATAGGTGGAATCGGAAAGCAGCGTCTGGATTGCCTGCTTCATCTTCGCGGTGGTCAGGAAATGCGGCGAGAGACGCAAGCCCACCCTGTGGTGGACGATGCGGGCGGACACACCGGGCTGGTCGAAGGCTATCGGCAGCGCGATCATCGGCGTCCCGAACTCCAGCGCATCCATGACGGTATTCATCCCGCCATGCGTGATGCAGAGGTCTGCACGCTCCAACACCTCCCGTTGCGGAGCAAAATCTGTCACCCAGGTGGCGCCCAAAGCCTTTTCCTGGCCTTTGCTCATGCCGCCGCAATGCGCAACAAGCAATTGCACATCAAGCTCGCGGCAGGCCCGCGCCGCGGCTCGAAAGAGCCGGAACCGGTGACCCTGCAGTGTGCCGAGCGACATGAAGACGAAGGGCCTCTGCGGGTCGATTGGGAAGGGGACACCAGCCGCTTTCTGCACCCCCCGAATGGGGCCGACCATATGCAGCCGCTTGTTACGCGATGCGCGCGGGAAATCGAAGGATTCCGTTGTCTGGGCGATCGTCGCGAGATCCGAAAGGCAGGACTGAAGACCATCAAATTCCGCACCCAAGCGGAAGCGCTTGGACCAGCGCTGGATCAGCCGACGTTGCTCGGTCAGCAGCAGGCGCGACACGCGTTCGCCTCCCTCGTTCCGCTTGATCCCCTTTGGGCTTGGGTCGTATGGCCACGACAGGAAGGGAAGCGGGATTCCCGTGTCACGTTCCAGCGGAACAGCACAGGCGATCGAGATCAGCGGCAGCCGGAGATGGCGAGAGACAAGCCCGGCTGCCGGTTCCATCTGGTCGCCGAGCACTGCGTCTACGTCAAGCTGCCGCAGTTGAGCCGGTGCATGCGTGCAAAACGCTTCGGACAATACCGCCGCGTCATGAACGGTTCGCAGGATGCCAAGCGGACCGCTTGGCCGCGACGCACGCTTGATGATGCGATCCAACTGACGCCGATCAGTTCCCTCCACCGGCTGAACGTCAAATTGCGATGAAACCTCGTGTTCTATACCCTTATTGACGAGAAAGGTGACGCGGTGGCCACGCCGAAGAAGCTCTTGCCCGAGCGTTTCGAAGACGGCGATGTGGCTCTTGAACGGTGGGCAGATCAGCGCGAAGTGCAAGGGAAAGCGTCCTGGTTTCAGGCGAAGGTAAATGGCCCGCCGTCCTTCGTCTTCAAGAAGGCGACAACGAACCGGTGTGTCTAGATCATGCTTGTCGAGGTGGTGATCCGAAGCAGCCCCGCGATCACGCTGTCGCCGATCATGATGAAGGTCACGATTTCGAGCGCGACGATGGCTGAAACTGTCACGGGAGTTGGCAGGCGCGAGGCCGCAAGAAAACCAACGAGCACGGCAGCCGTATCGCCAAGGGAGTTGGCGATACTGTCGCCGTAATAGTCCATCCCGCTTCCTTCCGCGCCGAAGATCTGGATGATAAAGGGCAGGTTCTCCATAATTTCCCAGATCACGCTGCTGATGATGGCATAGGTGGCGCGGCGCACGAGCGGCCATTGCGGCCGGATCATTTTCAGCCAGACAAACAGGCCGCATCCGAAGCCAAAATGCAGAAAGCTGTAGGGATCGGTGAGTTGCTGCGAGTTCTGCATCGGGTCCAGCGTCCCCTGCCAAAACTCGATCGTTCCGCAACCGCAGAACCAATGGCGGCCAAGAAGCGAAAGCGCGCTGATCTGGGCAGCAATGGCAATACAGGAAAGCATCACCCAGCGGGCGTTGGAATGATCGGAGATTGCTCGAGTCGTTGGAATGTTCTCTGCCCCGCCGCTCATCCAGATCCGTTCAACCGCGTTGGTCCCGTTCATCCTGATCGCAAGAAATTAGGGCGCCAAAGCCGTTCGACCACCGTACGCTTCCGGCCGGGGAACGAAGTTTCGCTTGCAAAAGCACCCGGAAATTGCAGAACCTTAGATATCGCTAAAGGCATCATCGCCGGAAAGGACGGTGATCATGGATCAGCGTACCAGGAGTTCCACCCCGCTCGCTACGCTGACCCGGTCGCTTGCGAAGATTTCTCGCGCCCGCAGCTTCGACGAGATCGTCGACACCATCCGCACCAGCGCCCGGTCTCTGATCGGCTGCGAAGGCATCGCCGTGATCCTGAAAGAGGGCGATCTTTGCCACTACGTGGAAGAAGATGCGATCGGCCCGCTCTGGAAAGGACAGAAGTTTCCGGCCGCCATCTGCATCAGCGGCTGGTCGATGGCAAACCGCGAGACGGCGGTCGTGCCGGACATTTCGAAGGACGAGCGCATCCCGCACGCGCTTTACAGCGATACATTCGTGAAAGCCTTGGCCATGGCACCAGTGCGTCGAGAGGATCCGATTGCGGCCATCGGCGCCTACTGGTCGCAGACCTACACCCCCGACGATTGGGAAATCGAGACGCTGGAAGCCCTGGCCGACGCTGCAACGACGGCGCTTCAGAACCTGGAAGCGCATGTTTCGCTCGCCAGACACATGGCCGCTTTGTCCAGTTCGACTTCCGGTTCTCCGGAAGAATTCGCGCTTGATGTGAGCCGCGTTTCGGCCATCGTCGTCGTCCCGACTATTCTCGATGTCGTGTTGCGGATGACCGGCATGGGCTTCGCGGCGGTGGCGCGGGTCACGGAGGCGCGGTGGATCGCTTGCCAGGTGCTCGATCCGATCGGCTTCGGCTTGAAACCGGGTGACGAGTTGCCGATCGAAAGCACGCTCTGCAACGAGATCAGGGGGCACCGGCAGACGATCGTTTTTGATGATGCCGCGCACGATCCGCAATATCGCGACCACCATACACCACGCATCTATGGGCTCAGGAGCTACATCTCAGAGCCGATCATCCTTGCCAACGGCACCTTCTGGGGCACGCTCTGCGCCATTGATCCGAACCCGGCAAAGGTGAAGAATCCGGAGGTCCTCGGCGCCTTCAAGCTGTTCGCCGAGCTTATTGCCTATCATCTCGATGCTGAGACGCGGCTGCGATCGGCGCAGGCGTCGCTGGAACGGGAGCGCGAGCTCGCCGAGCTTCGGGAGCAGTTTATCGCGGTGCTCGGACATGACCTTCGCAATCCGATTGCCGCGATCGATGCCGGCACGGCACGCCTGCTGAAGGAAGGCTGGACTGAGCGGAGCCCGCTGATCCTCAAGCTGATGAAGACGAGTGTCACGCGGATGGCGGGTCTCGTTGACAACGTCATGGATCTTGCTCGTGCCCGCATGGGTGGCGGCATTTCGCTTACCATGACCGACGCTGATCTTGCCGACACGCTCCAGCATGTCGTTGATGAGTTGCGGGTGGCGCATCCGGAGCGGGAGATCTCGGCGATATTCGACCTGCCGCGCAGCCTCACCGTCGACCACCTTCGGATCGCACAGATGGCGTCCAACCTGCTGTTCAACGCGGTTACTCATGGCGCATCCGCGACACCGGTGCTCATCCGGGCCCATTTGCTTGACGAGGTTCTCGAAATCGGCGTCACCAATGGCGGGAGCGCTATACCTACCGGGCAGATCAGCAAGCTGTTCCTGCCGTTCAAGCGCGGCGAAGGACGTCCCGGCGTGCAGGGGCTTGGCCTTGGTCTATACATTGCCTCCGAGATCGCCAAGGCGCATGGCGGCATGATCGACGTGTCGTCGGATGAGCAGGAAACTTGTTTCACCTTCAGAGGCATTCTGAAGCAGGCCGAACCAATTGCTTGACGTCGTAAGTAGGCCGGTTGGATTCTGAGCTGCGGCGAGATGTCGATTGAGCCGACGCAGGGAAACGGTTATTGCGGCCTCTCCCGATTTCACGCGCAAGGCAGCCGGTCATGATCCCAGATTACCTCGTCACCCATTCCGGTGGCTTCCATGCCGATGAACTGCTGTCGAGCGTCATCCTCACCCGACTTTTTCCCGAGGCCAAGATTGTGCGGAGCAGGGCGCCGGAATGGATCACCCCGGGTGAAGACCGCATCGTTTATGACGTCGGCGGTGGCTACGATGCCGAGGCGCGCCTGTTCGATCACCATCAGCGCGCAGCGCCGAAGCGAGATGACGGCCAACCCTACAGCTCGTTTGGTTTGATCTGGAAACATTTCGGCCGCGCCTACCTCGCAGAACTTGCCGTGCCGGATGCCTTCATCGAGAATGTACACGCGTCGTTCGACACGAGCTTCGTCCTGCCGGTCGACCTGGTCGACAACGGCGCGCTGAGCCCCGACAGCGCCGGCGTGCTGGCCGGGCTGACCCTGCCATCGCTGCTGGAGCTTCTGAAGCCACCTTTCGACGAGACGGATCGCACGGCCACCGACCGCGCCTTTCATGATGCACTGGCGGTCGCTCGCCAGTTCGCGGAAGCAAAGATTGGCCAGATCCACGCCAAGCTCCGGGCAGAGGCCTTGGTGCTGGAGGCGATCACCAAGGCGGGAAACGAGCGTGTTCTTGAATTGCCGATGGGCATGCCCTTCCGCCCAGCCATTGTGAAGGCGGGCGCCGATCACCTCCTATTCGTCGTTCATCCGCGCGATACCGATTGGTGCGTCACTGGCATTCGCAGCAGCGATGAAGGTTTTGAGCTTCGTGCCGATCTTCCGGCCAGTTGGGCGGGCTTGACCGGCGCGGAACTTGAGGCCGCAAGCGGCGTGAAAGGCGCGAGCTTCTGCCACAATGGGCGTTTCATTGCCGCAGCTGCCACGCGTGAAGCCGCGCTTGCGCTGGCGGATCTTGCCGTCAAAGAAGCCGGACACTCCTGACTAAGTCGCCAGCTGGGCCTCTACGGTCACCTTGTCGATCACCGACCAGACTGACATGATCTTATCGTTTCGGAACTCATAGAATACGTTTTCTGGGAATGAGATCCTGCGACCGTTGACCGCCAAGCCGAGGAAGGCGCTCTTCGGGGAACAATCGAAATCGAGCCGGGCCGCAACGAACGGCGGCTCGCAAACGAGAAGGCCGATCCTGAACTCAAGATCCGGGATCTGCTCGAAGTCGTTGACCAGCATGTCACGGTAGCCTGAGAGCCCGAAGTTCCGCCCGTTGTGCTGCACATCCTCCGCGACGTAGTCCCCCAAATGCTCCCAGTCGCGGCGGTTCAAGCAGGCGATGTAAGCGCGATACACCTCCGATAGCGACGTCATCCTGTGCATCTCCATGATTGGGATCCTATGGTGAACGCATCAAACGTCACCAATGATCCAGGCCACCAGTGGCTATAGGCGCACCACGTTTAGATGCGAATAATTCGCAGTTGCATTTATACGAGCCGCTGTTAAGGTTGGGATAATTGCGAATGAGTTGCATTTGCGAGACGATTGCATTCTTGAGGAGGAATGGATGTTCGACAGCGTGCGACGGAAGACCATGTTACGAATGATGGGAGCAGCGGTCGCGGCCGCACTGTCCTCTGCACCCGCTTTCGCGCAGGAGAAATTGAAGGCGGTCACGACCTTCACCGTCATCGCCGATATCGCGCAGAACGTCGCGGGTGACGCGGCGATTGTGGAGTCGATCACAAAGCCCGGCGCTGAGATCCACAACTATCAACCAACGCCTGGCGACATCAGGCGCGCCCAAGGTGCGCAACTCATCCTGTGGAACGGGCTCAACCTCGAGCTCTGGTTCGAGAGGTTCTTCAGGAACCTGAAGGACGTGCCGAGCGTGGTCGTTTCGCAGGGCGTCGAACCAATGGGCATCTCGGAAGGTCCCTATCAAGGCAAGCCCAACCCGCACGCCTGGATGTCGCCCACTGCGGCACTCATCTATGTCGATAACATCCGTGACGCTTTCGTGCAGCACGATCCCGCCAATGCGGAGATCTACAAGAAGAACGCCGAGGCCTATAAAGACAGGATCAAGGCGGTCATTGAGCCCACCAAGGCTGAACTCTCCAGATTGCCGGAAGAGAAGCGCTGGTTGGTGACCAGCGAAGGCGCCTTCTCCTACCTGGCGCGCGATTTCGGCCTGAAGGAGCTTTACCTGTGGCCGATCAACGCCGACCAGCAGGGAACGCCGCAGCAGGTCCGCAAGGTCATCGACTCCGTGCGCAAGAACGGCATTGCGGTCGTTTTTTCCGAGAGCACCATTTCATCCGCTCCGGCAGAGCAGGTCGCCCGCGAGACCGGCGCCCGATATGGCGGCGTGCTCTATGTCGATTCTCTTACCGAAGCCGATGGCCCCGTGCCGACCTACCTCGACCTCTTGCGCGTCACGTCCGAAACCATCGCCAAGGGTCTGGCATCCTCGTCCTGACTGCACGCATTCATGCCGCTCATCGATAGAAGGGAATACCGAATGACCGCGCATCCTCGATCAGTGAACTTGCCTGCGGCAGAGGTGGACGGCGCCGGGATCCTCGTTAGCGGCGCCACGGTCACCTATCGCAACGGTCATACCGCCCTGCGAGATGCGAGCTTCGCAGTGCCAACCGGGACGATCACGGCACTCATCGGCGTGAACGGGTCCGGAAAATCAACCCTGTTCAAGGCGATCATGGGTTTTGTGAAGCTCGCTAAGGGTGAGATCCGCATTCTCGGCATGCCGGTGAACGATGCGCTACGCAAGAACCTCGTTGCCTATGTTCCGCAGGCGGAAGAGGTGGATTGGAACTTTCCGGTCCTTGTCGAGGACGTCGTGATGATGGGCCGCTACGGCTACATGGGGATGATGCGCATCCCGAAAGCGGCTGATCATGATGCGGTTGCCGCAGCGCTTGCACGGGTCAGCATGGCCGAGTTCCGCAAACGCCAGATTGGTGAACTCTCAGGCGGCCAGAAGAAGCGCGTCTTCCTTGCCCGCGCGCTCGCGCAAGACAGCCGGATCATCCTGCTCGACGAGCCATTCACGGGCGTGGACGTCAAGACGGAAGAACAGATCATCCAGCTTCTCCGTGAGCTGCGGGATGAGGGCAGGGTAATGCTCGTTTCAACCCACAATCTCGGCTCCGTGCCAGGTTTCTGTGACCGCACGGTTCTGATCAGGGGAACAGTGCTTGCCTCGGGTCCAATCGCGGAGACCTTCACAAGGGAGAATCTGGACAAGACTTTCGGCGGTGTGCTGCGTCATCTCGAATTTGGCCATGCACCAGTGGAAGTTGACGACACTGCTGGGCGCGCCATGGAAAAGTTGGGGCACGGATGAGCGCCCTCCTGCTCGAGCCATTCACCTACAGCTACATGCTGAACGCCATGTGGGTTTCGGCGCTTGTCGGGGGCGTCTGTGCCTTCCTGTCCTGCTATCTCATGTTGAAGGGCTGGTCCCTCATTGGCGACGCCTTGTCGCACGCGATCGTTCCCGGCGTTGCCGGCGCCTACATGCTCGGCCTGCCGTTCTCGGTGGGCGCGTTCTTTTCAGGAGGGCTCGCCGCAGGCGTGATGTTATTCCTCAACCAGCGGACCAAGCTGAAGGAAGACGCCATCATCGGCCTGATCTTTTCTGCCTTCTTCGGCCTTGGCCTGTTCATGGTGTCGATCTCGCCGACATCGGTGAACATCCAGACCATTGTGCTCGGCAACATCCTCGCCATAACGCCGGGCGATACGCTGCAACTGGCAGTCATTGGCTTCGTGTCGCTGGCAATCCTGCTTGGGAAATGGAAAGACCTGATGGTGGTGTTCTTCGATGAAAGCCATGCGCGATCGATCGGGCTCAATCCGACTCTGCTGAAGATCATGTTCCTCACGCTGCTGTCCGCCTCGACGGTGGCGGCGCTTCAGACTGTCGGCGCCTTCCTGGTCATCTGCATGGTGGTGACGCCGGGTGCGACCGCCTACCTCTTGACCGACAGGTTTTCTCGTCTCCTCCTCATTGCCGTTGCCATTGGCGCGGCCACGAGCTTCATTGGCGCTTATACCAGCTATTTCCTGGACGGGGCGACGGGCGGCATCATCGTTGTGCTGCAGACGCTGGTCTTTCTGACCGCATTCTTCTTCGCGCCCAAGCACGGCCTGTTCGCTGCACGCCGCCGGGCAACCAAGACGACGGAGGTCCGGCCGTGAACCTCGTAGATACGATGCTCGCACCCTTCGCGTTCGACTTCATGGTTACGGCGCTGATGATCGCGATTGTCGTTGCAATCCCGATGGCGCTCCTGTCCTGTTTTGTCGTACTCAAAGGTTGGTCGCTGATGGGCGACGCGATCAGCCACGCCGTCTTTCCGGGCGTGGTCCTCGCCTACATCATCGGCATCCCGTATATCATCGGTGCCTTCATTGCCGGGATGTTTTGCGCCGTTGCGACCGGCTTCATCGAGGATAACAGCCGCATCAAGCAGGACACGGTCATGGGCATCGTCTTTTCCGGCATGTTCGGGCTGGGTCTGGTGCTCTACGTGAAGATCCAATCCGACGTGCATCTCGACCATATCCTGTTTGGTGACATGCTCGGCGTTTCATGGGGCGACATCACCCAGGCGGCCGGGATTGCTGTCCTCACGGCAGGTATCATTGGGCTGAAGTGGAAGGACTTCCTGCTGCACGCCTTCGACCCGGCACAGGCGCGCGCCGTCGGTCTGCGGGTCAATCTCCTGCATTACGGCTTGCTCGGCCTCATCTCGTTGACGATTGTGGGAGCGCTTCAGGCTGTGGGCATCATTCTCGCCATCGCGGTGCTGATCGCGCCGGGCGCCATTGCCTTTCTGTTAAGCCGCAAGTTCAGCATCATGCTGCTGATCGCAGTGTCACTCTCGGTCACCGCCTCATTCCTCGGTGTCTACCTGTCGTTCTTCATCGACAGCGCTCCGGCGCCGACAATTGTTCTCCTACTCTCGGTCACCTTCGTCATCGCGTTCGTGAAGGTAAGCCTGGGAGGCAGGGCAGGCGCTCATTCCACCTGATATCCTGCCTCAGCCAGAACCGGCGACCACTCCTTCTCCACGTCATCCGGCGGCACTGCGGCCAGCAGGCTGCGTGTGTAGGGGTGCTGGGGCTCGGAGAAAACGGCCTCCGTTCGGCCGCTTTCCACCACCTCGCCCCGGTACATGACCATCACGCGGTCGCAGAGGTAGCGGACGACGGAGAGGTCGTGGCTAATGAAGAGCATGGAGAAGCCGTGCTCGTCGCGAAGCTTCAGGAGAAGGTCGAGAAGCTGCGCCTGGACGGAAACATCCAGCCCCGAAACGATCTCGTCGGCGACAAGGATCTTCGGCAGGGTGCAGAGCGCACGGGCAATGTTCACACGCTGCTTCTGGCCGCCGGAAAGCTGTGAAGGGAAGCGCATCGCCGCGTCCGGCGGCAGGCCGATTTCCTTGAGAAGCTCGGACGCTCGGTTCATCCGTTCCTGCTGGCTGTTGTAGGCACCCGTCGCTTCATTGGCTTGCGTCACGATACTGCCGATCCGGCGACGTGGGTTGAGCGCCGATTGCGGGTCTTGGAAGACCATCTGGATGTAGTCGCGACGGTAGGCTCTATCGGCATTGCCATTGGCGGTGACATCGCGACCTGCAAGGGTAAGTTTCCCATCCGTCGGCGTGTCCAGGCCCACTACGAGGCGGGCGAGCGAGCTCTTGCCGCTACCACTTTCCCCGACAATGCCGACGAACTCCCCTGCGCCGAGTGTGAAGTCGACGCTGTTCACCGCCTTGAAGCTGGTGCGCGACGCGAACGGGCTCCAGGCTGTCGTGTAGGCCTTAGTCAGCTTCTCTCCGCGCAGTTGCGTCGTGCCAGTTGTGACTTCTCTACCAGGCGCGAGCGGCGGAGGCACGATCTCCGGAGTCTTTTCTGTGCGGATGCAGGCGGCGATGTGGTTTGGCCCAATATCCACCAACGGCGGTTCGGCCAAGGTGCAGGCTTCCACCGCATTCGGGCAGCGAGACGCAAAGCGGCAGCCTTTCAGGTCCTTCAGGACCCGTAGGCCCGGCATGCGTTCGGGCAGGATGTATAGCCCCCGCCGCGGACCGGTGATCGTCGGGTTGGCGAGTTGCAGGCAGCGGGTATAAGGATGTGCCGGCGCAGAGAACAGCTGTTTCGCGTGACCACGCTCGGCCGGACGACCAGCGTAAAGCACCATGATCTCGTCGCTGATTTGCGATGCAAGGCGCAGGTCGTGAGTGATGAAGATCACCGCCGTGCCGTCGCGCTTCTGCATTTCGGCGATCAGCTTGACGATGCGGGCCTGGATGGTGACGTCCAGCGCCGTCGTCGGCTCATCAGCAATCAGCAGGCGCGGGCGGCTGGCAAACGCCATCGCGATCAGGATGCGCTGGCACATGCCGCCCGAAAGCTGGTGCGGATATTTGTCCAGCAGCGCCGCACCATGCGGCAGATGGACCGCCTCGAACTCCTTAAGTGCCCGCTGCTTCCAGTTTTCGCCAGGCGCCAGACCGATGCGCCGCAGATGCTCCTTCATCTGCTGCCCGACGCTCAGGACCGGGTTGAGGCCGGATAGCGGTTCCTGCGGAATAAAGGCGATCTCGCGGCCGAGCAGATCGCGGCGCCGCTCGGCAGCCATACCCACCAGATCCTCGCCATCGAACTCAAGTGTGCCTTTTGTGACCGCGAAGCCGTGCGGCAGGAACTGCGAGATGGTGCGGCCGATCATCGACTTTCCGGCGCCGGATTCCCCGACAAGGCCGAGGATCTTGCCCGGCTCCAGCGAGAAGTTGAGATCGGTGAGGACCGGGAACCGTTCCTTGCCGCCGAGCGACTCGACGCTGAGGTTCCGCGCCGAAAGGATGGGACCTGACAGGTGACGATTGGCCATATCAGGTGCGCTCCGTCTGCGTGAGGCGGGTATCAAGCGTGCGGCGTAGGCCGTCGCCCAGGATGTTGAAGCCGAACACGGCAAAGAAGATCGCCAGGATCGGTGCGATCAGGTTGAAGGGCGCCTCGTAGATGTTCTGGCGCGCATCCGCGATCATCTGACCCCAGGCAGGGGTTTCCGAACCGACGCTCATGCCGACGAACGAGAGGATCGCCTCGACAATGACGGCGACACCCATTTCAAGGCTCATCAGGGTAATGAGGAGTGGCAACGTGCCCGGCAGGATTTCGCGGGTGATGGTGCGCCAGTGGGAGAAGCCGACGAGTTGCGCGGCAGATACATAGTCACGCCTCCGCAGAACAATCACTTCGCTTCGCAAGACGCGGCAGAAGCGGGTCCAGTCGACGAGGATAATTGCCAGCACAACGTTTCTGAGCCCTGTGCCCAAGCCAACCATCAGGATCAAGGACAGGATGACCGGCGGGAAGGAGAGCCAGATCTCCACAACGCGGCCGATCACCCAGTCAACCCAGCCCCCAAAATAACCGGCCACATGGGCAAAGAAGGCGCCAATGAGCATGGCGCCCACCGATGCCGTGAACGCGACGGTGAGGGCGACCCGTGCACCAAAGATGAGACGCGAAAGCACGCAGCGACCGAGACTGTCGGTTCCAAGAGGATACATCGCATCACCGCCATCTGCCCAAGCCGGAGGGATAAGGATGGCGAGTAGGTCCTGTTCGTTGGGATCGTTCGGCGCAAGATACGGGGCGAATACTGCGCAGATGCCGAGGATCAGGATGATGACGAGACCGGTCTGGACACGGCCGGACTTCAGCCAGAGCGGAAGCGCTTTTCTGTCAGTGCTCGCCATGTCAGCGTACCCTCAGTTTCGGGTTGAGGATCAGGTAAAGGCTGTCCACGATAATGCTGATCACCAGCACAGCGATGCAATAGGTTAGGCCCGCGCCCTGGATGATCGGCAGGTCGGCATTGCGGATCGCATCGACCATCAGGTTGCCCATTCCAGGGTAGGAATAGATGATCTCCACCAATAGCGTGCCGCCGAACAGGAAGCCGAACTGCACGCCCATCAGGCTGAGCGTCGGCAGGATCGCATTTTTCAGCCCGTGACGGACGAGGATGCGTTTTTCGGAGAGGCCGCGCAGGCGTGCCTGATGGATGTAGTCGTCTTGGTAGGCATCAAGCAGGCTGGAACGCAGCACGCGCATTAGCGACGGCGATAGTGCGATGCCGAGCGCCAGGCAGGGCAGGATCATGTGCTGCAGCGCGTTGAAGTAGGTCCCGATATTGCCGGTGATCAGGCTATCCAGCAGCAGGAATCCGGTCACAACCGGCCGCTCGAAGCCGGGGCTGAGGCGCCCGGTGAAGGGCAGGACCTCGAAGAACACACCGAAGATGAGGAGAAGGAACAGACTCCAGAGAAACTCCGGCAGGGAAAGGAGGAGGATGGAGAAGAAGTCGGTAACGGCCTCCAAGCGGGTGCCGCGCACATAAAAGAGGAACAGCCCGCCGGCGAGACCAAAAACCGTTGCGACGATCATAGCGATAACGGCGAGTTCGATCGTGGCGGGCAAGGTATTGCCGATTAGCGATGTCACATCCTGGCGGAAGTGGATGGAGCGTCCGATATTGCCGTGCAGAAGCTGATTCAGCCAGATGCCGTACTGTTCGTAGAGCGGCCGGTCGAGTCCCATCTCCGACCGCATCGTCTCGATCTCCTCCAGCGTCGCGTTGGGCGGCAGCGACATCGCGGCCGGATCAACCGGCAGGATGCGCAGGATGCAGAAGAGAAGCGCGGACACAACGAGCAGGATCGGTATCGCGGTTAGCACGCGCTTTACCAACAGCTTGGCAATGGTCGCAAACATGCGCATGCCCCGTATGAGAAATGTCAGGAAGGGGGGCCGGGCGTACCCGATCCCCCATAGCAGTATCCTACGCTCTAAGACCAGGACATGGTCTTGCCGAGAACCCAAGCGTTGCCGTACTTCACGTAGTTGAGGTTCTTCTTGCGAACGACGGTCTGCACGCTCTGCAGCAGCGGAATGTTGGCACCGGTATCCACAATCTCCTTCGCGAGATCCTGATACCCTTTGACCCGCTTTTCATACACCGGCTCGGTGAAGAGCTGGAGGATCTTGTCGCCAATTTCCTGACCCTTCCAGGCGCCGAACGGCATCTTCGGGTTCATGAGGTAACCGGCGAAAATTTCCGGGTCACCGGTCGCGTTGTCGAAGCTGTAGAGGGTAGCCTCCGGCAGTTGGCCGCCGCGGTTCAGCTCAAAGTATTTCGAATACTCAATCTGTTGCAGTTCGACCTTCAGGCCGACCTTCTGCCACATCTGCACGAGCGCACGTGCGATATCGAAATCGCTCGGAAACTGGCCGTTGGTTGCTGCGAGCGTAAAGGTGGCCGGCTTGTCGGCGGTGTAGCCGGCGTCGGCCAGAAGCTTCTTTGCAAGCTCCGGATCATACGGGAACTTGTAGTCTTCCACGAAGCCAGGCGTTCCCGGCGTTGCGGGCACCGAAAGCGGCACGGCCGCGCCGCCATAAAAGGCCTTCGAAAGCGCAGCCTTGTCGATGGCATGGTGGGCCGCAAGGCGCACGGCCTTGTCCTCAAAGCCCTTGTCGTTGCGCATCTGCAGGATGATGATGCGGGTGAAGGGGTTGATCTCGGAGGTCAGGCCTTCGGTCTTGCCCAACCGTTCCGTTTCGCGAACGGGCAGGTTGACAGTGATGTCGACCTGGCCGGACTGGATCGCCGCGGTACGTGCCGAGGGGTCCTTGATGATGTCGATCGTGACCTGCTTGATCTTCGGCTTCTCGCCGAAATAGTCGTCATTGCGCTCCAGCACGATGCGGGAGTTCATCTGGTAGTCAACGAGCTTGTAGGGGCCGGAGCCGATAGGCTTCTTGGCGAACTCCTCCGCACCGACAGATTCGACATACTTCTTCGGCACCACATAACTGCCAAGGAAGGCCAGCCATTGCGGCGCCGTCGGGGTCGGAGCGGAGAACTTCATCACACCGGAGGTCGGCGACAGAACCTCGATTTCCGTCAGCGTGCGCCAGGAGTTGGCGATGTCGAGCTTCAAGCCCGACTTTACACGGTCGATGAAGGTGTATTGAAAGTCCTCCATCGTCATCGGGTCGCCATTGTGGAACTTTACGTCGTCGCGGATCTCGAACGGCATGGAAAGACCGTCCGGCTTCAGCTCCCATTTGGTGATGAGGTTCGGGATCAGCTTCAGGTCAGGCGACTGGTCGAGCGGCTGGTCAAAGACCAGCTTGAAGATCGGCTGCGCATCCGGGTTGAAGCGCAGGTTAGGGTCCCAGGACGGCACGTCGGACGGCCAGCCGATGGTGACACTGTCGGAATCCTGGGCAAAGGCGAAACTGGCGTGCGACAGCACGGAGCCGCTGACCGCGGCGAGGCCGAGCATCTGCAAGAGATTTCTGCGGTCGATTTCAAAAGTCATGACGATCCCTCTGGTTCACCCGTCGATGCACGCGACGGGCTTGCGGCGGTTGTTGAACGCAAGCCTGCAATCCTGCCAGGAGCTTCGGTTTTCAGTCCCGCTTTTGCGGTCGTCCCCTTGACATTGAGCGGATGGTAATTCGAGGCATAGGTTACTTCAAGCCTAAAATTTTTCTGCTGATCGGAAAAATGAAGGCCTGATCCTGAGTTGCGGAAGGCAGTCAACGAGCCACTAAACTGAGCCTCCTGGTTGCACTTCTGCCGTAACGCGGGAGTTTTGGTGCCAACGTGGCACGAAAAACGGGTTGACGCGCTTTCACATTATTTTACTCTTAAAACGTCTTTTGAAATGCTCCGGACATGATGTTGGCTTCATGCTCCTGATGAAGGGCCTGCTCGAGCGGGAATAGGTAGGCAAATGCATTCTCCATATCTGCTTTTTGAGCATCAGGCTCTGAAGAACCCGCAAGCGCCGATGTTGATCGTCCCGAAGAGCGCCAAGTTGCCCTATGCTCCGGAAGGCTTCCGCTACAGCTACGAGGATGTGCATGCGCGGGTGGAGCTTCTGAAGCAGGCGTTCGCGGAGGCGGGCTATGGCGTCGGCGCCCGGGTGGCCCTGTTGCTCGAGAACCGGCCGGAGTTCTTCGAGTATTGGCTCGCTTTGAATGCCATCGGCGTCTCGATCGTTCCGATCAACCCGGACCTGCGGCGCGATGAGTTTCTCTTCCAGCTCGATATGGCAGAGGCGTCGTTGATGGTGGTGATTGCCCAGCGGCTGGAGGAGTTGCGCAGTATCAAGCCGGAGACGCTGGCCGTCGTCGCGCCGGGTGATGATATCCCACCATCACCAAAGGCATGGGAAGCGCGATCGGGCGGGCCGGATGCCGAATGCGCACTGCTTTTCACCTCCGGTAGTACGGGCAAGCCGAAAGGCTGCATCCTCTCCAATGCCTACTTCCTCTGCCTCGCCGAGTGGTACACCACCCAGGGCGGCATCGCCGAAATGGTCGAGGGTGAGGAGGTGGCGCTCACGCCGCTGCCGATGTTCCACATGAACGCGCTCGGATGCACCGCCGTTGGCATGATGATGAAGGGCGGGGCCATCGTTCCGCTTGACCGGTTTCATTCCAGTTCCTGGTGGGCATCGATCGCCGATTCGGGTGCAACCATCATCCATTGCTTGGGCGTTATTCCAGCCATCCTGCTGCAGTTGCCTGTGATCGAGGCCGAACGGCAGCATCGGGTGAAGTTTGCGCTGGGGCCCGGCGTCGACGCGCGCCACAAGATCGAGTTCGAGAAGCGTTACCGCATCCCGATCGTTGAAGCGTGGGCCATGACGGAAACCGGTGGTCGCGCGGTGACGACAACCGCAGCTGACGACTATACACCCGGCCAGCGCTGCATCGGGCGGCCGCGCAAGGGGATGCAGTTCCGGATCGTCGATGACGCCGGCAATGATGCTGAATTCGGCAAGCCCGGCGAGCTTCTGGTGCGTGCCGAGGGTCCGAACCCGCGCAACGGCTTCTTCAGCGGCTATCTCAAGGACGAGAAGGCGACGGAGGAGGCTTGGGAAGGCGGCTGGTTCCATACCGGCGATGTCGTCTACGCCGACGAGAAAGGTCTCCTCTACTTCTTCGACCGCAAGAAGAGCATCGTGCGGCGCAGCGGCGAGAACATCGCGGTGCTGGAGGTAGAGGCGGCACTTGCCAAGGATCCAGCCGTCAAGGCATCTGCTGTCACACCCGTGCCGGACGACCTGCGTGGCGAGGAAGTTTTCGCGTTCGTGGTCGAGAACGAAGCGGCGGAAACGGCAGCTCCTGGAGAGAGGGCAAAACGCCTCGTCGAGGCAGCTGCTCAGCACATCGCCTACCACAAGCTGCCAGGCTTCATCGCCTTCATCGAAAAGCTTCCCGTCAGTTCGACGCAGAAGCTGCAGCGCGGCGAGATCAAGGCGATGGCGGCGAAGGCGGTGGCCGAGGGGTCGGCGATCGACCTGCGAAAACTCAAGGCATCGATCCGAAAGACAGGTTGATCCGCAAATCGGATCAAAGACGGATTGCCGAATAACAAAAGGAGAGACGGAGTGACACCCGAGAAGATACTTTATGAGACTGCCGTCACGGCTCAGGGAGGGCGTGAGGGGAGGGCGCAAAGCACGGATGGCAGCTTCTCCGTCAGCCTCTCGGTGCCGAAAGGCCTTGGTGGGCCGGGTGGCGAGGGCACCAACCCGGAGCAGCTTTTCGCGGCTGGGTACGCAGCCTGTTTTCTCGGAGCGGTAAAACTCGTGGCACGGAACAAGAAAGTCGCGCTGTTCGATGATATATCAGTCACCGCCAAGGTCGGAATCGGCCCTGTACCCGTTGGATATGCGCTGGCCGTCGAACTGGTGGTGTCCCTGCCGGGCATTGGTCGCGCTGAGGCTGAAGAGATAGTTGCCGGCGCTCACGAGCGTTGCCCTTATTCCAACGCAACGCGTGGCAATGTGGACGTGAAGCTGACCGTCGCCTGAAGAGGGCTTGCTCAGGAACGCTCGACTGAATGAGCGCCACTGACGACGCGTCGGGCGGCGGTATCGTAGAAGCTGGTCAGCAGTTCCAGCATCTCGGTCGCGCCGCCAAGTCCCTTCTCAGCCTGGTCCATCTTCTGGATCAGCGAGACAAGCAGGTGCCGGCGCAGCGCGCGGTAATCCTGGGTAAGCTTCGTGCCCTTGCGGCTCGGGGTGTAGAGCGTGTCCTTCCGCGAACGTCCCTTGACGCGTTCGATAAGCTGCAGCGTTTGCAGCTTCTTGATCGCGTACTGGATATTGGCCGTGTCGTCGCGGCCGAGCAGGCGGGAGATTTCGCTCAACCCTTTCGGCTTGTTGCGATAGCGAATCGTGTGCAGGATTGCGGTGTCGAGACCGCTCAGGCCCGCGCCCGCAAGCTCGCTCGAACATTCTGATTGCCAGCGTAGAAAGGCTGCTGAAATGCGCCAAAGGGACCATTCGAATTCAGTCAGCGCCGCTTCCGAAATTTCAACGGAGGCGTCACTCAAGGGTGTCTCGGTCATGGTCATCGGGCTCTCCGGTCGCGGATCTAAGGCGAGAATAAAGCCTTAAATTCTAATCATGGCGAGCGCAAATTTCGCGCACAAATAGAGCAAACGAGGGGTCAATGCGCATCTTCTGGCAAAGCTTCATCGACGCAACCGCAAGCGCGGCATACATGGCGCGGCTTTCGGAATACCTGAACGCCATTGCCGAGCCTGGCACGACGGTCGATGTCTTCGGCATAAGCCCGCCGGACCGCCATTTCGGGCGCCTTGCCGAATTTCGCTGTGCTGCAATCGCCATCGACAATGGACTGGAGGCTGCCGCGCACGGGTACGATGCCGTCGTGATTGGCCACTTTCAGGACCCGGGGCTCTACGAACTGAAGTCGTCGGTCAAGATTCCCGTCATCGGCACCGGAGAGGTGTGCATGCACTATGCCGCCCGCCTTGGTCGACGGTTGGCGCTTGTCACTCTCGATGATGTTTTCCAGGTCTGGCACTATGAGCAGGCGGACCTTTACGGTCTCGGCAGCCGGGTGCGACACGTTGTTGGCATGAACTGCGAACCGTCCGATTTCAGCGCGGCCTTCGCGGGTGATAGCGAGGCGCGCCAGCGGATGCTGGCGGGTTTCACATCGTGCGCCGAGCCGCTGGTCCGGGATGGAGCCGACGTGGTCGTGCCTGCGGGTGTGCTGCCAGGGCTCTTGGTCGGCGGCGAATACGGCTTCAAGGTGCTGCACGCTCCGGTAATCAACACCGCGGCCGTTGCCTTGAAAAGCGCTGAGATGGATGTGCGGCTTCAGAAGATCAACGGCATCGAGGTCAGCCGCGGCCCCTTCTGCTCGCTCGCCAATGAACATGCGGTCGAGGATTTCCGAAACTTTGTCGCCAACGGTCGAGGTGCGCCGCTTTTCCCAAGCGGCACCTGACACCCTGACGCCGGAGCGTCACATCGTCAGGATCAGGCGTCCGCGCGATACCGCGCCCTTCTCCATGAGCCGGTGCGCCTCGGCAGCTTCCGAGAGCGGTATCGTGCGCGCAACCTGCGGCTCGATCACCCCGGCGCCAGCCAGATCCATCATGGCTTGCAGCGCAACCTTGTCATCGGAGACCATGACGCGTGTCACGGTGACACCGAACTCCGCACCTCGATCGGTGATCGGATCGGCAACCAGCCAAGCCAAGCGTCCGCCCCGCTTCAGGACTTGGTAAGACCTGTCGTGAACCTCGCCGCCCATCAGATCGAAGGCCACGTCCTGGTTCTTGAGCAGACCGGAGAAGTCTTCCTCGTCATAGGCGATGACGTGATCGGCGCCGAGGCTCTTCACATAGTCCCGGTTGGTTGAACGGCAGGTCGTCGCCACTTCGGCGCCAAGATGATGGCAGAGTTGGATCAGGAGCCCGCCGACGGCACCGGCGCCGGAATGCACCAGCACCTTCTCGCCCGATTTCACCTCCGCCGTCTGCACCGAAAGCCAGGCGCTCAGCCCTGCGTTGGTGAGCGCAACGGCTTCAACCGTTGAAAGCCGCTCCGGGATCTTCACCGCATTCTTTTCGTCCACGGCGATCATTTCGGCGTAACCACCCTGGGCGAAAACGGAAGCCATGACGGCAACCCGATCCCCGACCTGGAACTCGCTGACGTCCTTACCCAACGCAACGACTGTGCCGCCGCCATCGCGTCCCGGCACGCTCGGCATCGGAAGCGTGAAATGGTTCTGCAGATAGCCGGCGCGCAGCTTCCAGTCGAACGGCGTGACGCTCGCGGCTTCCAGCTTGACGAGGATCTGGCCCGGACCGGCGACCGGATCCGGCAGGTCGACATACTGCATCACGTCTGTCGTGCCGTGCTCGTTATACTGTATGGCCTTCATGCTTCACTCCCAAGCTTACGACTGCTTTCGCCGAGGCCAGACAGAGAACTGATAACTCAATGACTCGCAAGCCCGATGGAGGATGAGGACGTTCGGCTGTGTGTCAGATCGCATGAACAACATGCATCGCACGCACTGCAGCCGAGGCGCGGTTCTCCACGCCGAGCTTCACATAGATCTGCTCAAGGTGCTTGTTCACGGTACGTGCGGAAAGGCCAAGGATATCGCCAATATCGCGGTTCGACTTGCCCTTGGCGATCCACTCGAGAACCTCCGATTCCCGCAGCGTCAGCGCAAAATGCTGTCTAAGAATTTCAGCTGCAGAGCGCTCGCCGGAGCCCGTCACCCGGAGCAGAATTTCGTCAGCACCGATGCTTCCCAGGAAGCTGAATCGCAGAACATTGACGTCCGAAAGCCTGTAGGACAAAGGCATGTCACTGCCCGGGCCACTTCTGTCGAAGCTTTTAAGCCATGCGGAGATCTGCCGGGACAGGTGATCGAGATCGTTCGTCTCAATGAGGCGCGTTGCCTGCGGCGTCGACCACCGGATCGTGCCATCACCCCTCACAGCCAGAAGATGACGGCCCGCGGCATCAAGAGCCACCCGCGCACTCTGTGTCGAGCGGGCGTTGGACAGGTGAACGCGGATGCGCGCCCGCAGTTCATCGATATTGATCGGCTTCGTCAGATAATCAACGCCGCCCGAATCGAGCGCATGGACCACATGTTCGGTATCCGTGAGCCCCGTCATGAAGATGACCGGAACCTGCGGCACGGTGGTGTTCGACTTCAGCTTTCGGCAGGTCGCAAAACCATCCATGCCAGGCATTACCGCATCGAGCAGGATGATGTCCGGGGTGATGCGCTCGACGATGCTCAGCGCTGCTTCGCCGGACGTCGCGATCAGCACGGAAAACCCGGACGCCTCGAGCGCCTCGGTGAGAAAACCCAGCGCGTCGGGGCTGTCGTCCACCAGAAGAACGATGTCGCGGGGCAGGGGAAGTTCAGGCATCGCTTGCCCTTTGCATGTCAGTGTCACTCACGAATTTTATGTAACCCGCCAGGTCGAATGCCTTGACGTATGTGCTCGCTTCTTCGGCAAAGGCGCGGGTATCATCGCTCTGCGCCAGATCGTGAAGCCTGGCCTCGATTCCGCGAACATAACCGATCTCACCGAGGCGCAAGAGATCCTGCAGATGGTCCGACGCGGGCGCCTTTACCGGCGGTCGCGGATCCGTTGTAACCGGAAGCGCCGCGTCACTTTCATAAATCCAGGAGAGCCCGAGATGTACGGCGAGCTTATCGGCGAGCCTGCGAAGATCCACGGGCTTGGCGATCGCATCGTTATGACCGTCCGTGCCCGGATTGCTCACCACTCCGTCACCGATATTCGCAGAAAGCATGACGATGGGCGCGGTCTGGCCGAGATCACGTAGCTTTTCCACCAACTGCCACCCGTTCATGCCGGGCATCGAGATGTCGATGAGGAAAAGGTCCGGCACCACGCCCTCGATCAGCGTCAGGCAGTCCGTCCCGCTGCTTGCCGTCAGCACCACGAAATCCATCGGCACCAGGACCTCGCGCATCAGGTCACGGTGATCCTCGTTGTCATCGGCGACAACGATCGTGCGGCGCGGGCCGCTATAGGTGATGATCGTTTTTTCAGGTGCAGGTGCAGTATTGGGCCGTTCAACGGCGGAAAGCATCAGTCGCACCTTGAAGATCGAGCCTTCACCCTTGGTACTGGCAACAGCGACCTCGCCGCCAAGCGTGTTCGTCAGCAGTTGAGTGATCGTGAGGCCTAGCCCGAGCCCGGGCATCGGCCGAATGCTGTCCGCCTCGCCACGCTGGAAAGGCTCGTAGATGCGGCCAAGATCTTTCTCCGCAATCCCGCGGCCAGTGTCAGAGACCGTGAAGGTCGCCACCTGGCTGCGATAGGAGACGTCAAACCGGACCTTGCCTTCGTCGGTGAACTTGATCGCGTTGGACAGCAGGTTCACGAGGATCTGCCTCAAGCGTTTTTCGTCCGTACGGACATATTGGGGCAGGGCGCGGGCGCGTTCGTGCTCGAAGACGAGCGCCTTCGCCTGCGCCTGAAGCCGGAACATTTCTACAATCTGGTCGAGGAAATCCTGGATGTTGATCTCGTTGGAATAAACCTGAAGCCGCCCAGCCTCGATTTTCGAGATATCGAGGAGCCCATCGATCAGACCGGAGAGGTGATCGGCCGACCGCTTGATAACCTTGATTGCGGGCTGGCGAGGTGCCGGGATCGTTTCGTCTCGCTCCAGGATCTGGGCGTAACCAAGGACGGCATTGAGCGGCGTGCGCAACTCGTGAGACAGGCCGACAACGTAGCGACTCTTGGCGCGGTTTGCGGCCTCAGCTGTTTCCTTGGCTTCCTGCAGGGCCGCATCCGTCTTCTTATGTGCGGCGATCTCCTTCAACAGAAGCGTGTTCTGGCGCGAAGACTCTTCTTCGGCCACGACGCGGCTGTCATGGGCAAGTACGTAGAACCAGGACACGACGCCCGCGATGATCGCGAAAACAAAAAAGACGATCAGCACCGTGCCGTAGATCACCTCCGCGTTCGCCGGTGTTGCCCGTCCAACCTGGTGGGCGATCATCCCCAGGATTGCCCCAATGAGCGAGATCGACAGGAGCGCGGTCAACCCATAGCGCCCAAACCGTGTGCGCAACCGCTCAATGACCGTTTCCGGCAAAGCCGAGCGCGCGATGACGGCCAGTTGATTGTTCAGCCGCGCATGAGGCTTGCACATGTCATGGCAACGGCTGTCGAGTGTGCAGCAGAGCGAACAGATCGGGGCTGCATAAGCCGGGCACCAGGCCATGTCCTCATGCTCAAAGGGATGTTCGCAGATCGAGCAGGTGATCGAGTTGCGCAGCTTCCAGGCCTCGCGCGGCTTGCGGGCGAGGTAAAACTTGCCCTTGGTGGCGAAGGCGATGGCCGGCGAAAGCAGGAATGCGATCAGCGTTACATAAGTCGCAAGCGACGCCATTGTCGGGCCGAACAGCCCAAAATGTGCGGCAAGCGCTACCGAGGCGGAGCCGAACATCGCACCAAGACCGACCGGGTTGATGTCGTAGAGATGCGCCCGCTTGAACTCGATGCCCTCCGGCGACCAACCAAGCGGCTTGTTGATGAACAGGTCCGCCGAGATCGTGCAGAGCCAGGCCATGGCAATGATCGAGAAGATGCCAAGTGTGGCTTCGAGCAAGCGATAGATGCCGAGTTCCATCAACAGCAGCGCGATCGCCACGTTAAAGACGAGCCAGACGACCCGACCCGGGTGACTGTGGGTGAGACGCGAGAAGAAATTCGACCAAGCGAGCGACCCGGCATACGCGTTCATCACGTTGATCTTGAGCTGCGAGACCACCACGAAGGCAGCCATCAGCAACAGCGCTGCCGTCTCGTTCGGGATCATGTAGCCGAAGGCTGTGAGGTACATATGGGCCGGATCGGCGGCTTCGCCCGCCGGCGTACCCGTCGCAAGCGTCAGCACGGCAAGGAAGGAACCGGCAAGCAACTTCGGCACTCCGACGACCACCCAGCCGGGGCCTGCCAGGAAAACCGAAATCCTGTGCCGCCATTTCTGCACGCCGTTTGGCGGAAGGAAACGCAGGAAATCGACCTGCTCGCCGATCTGCGGCATCAGTGCAAGGATAACCGCAGAAGCGGCGCCGAACTCAAGGAGATCGAATGGCGCCGCACCCGCCACTTCAGCATTGGAATGGTCTATGCCCGCAAACGCACGCCAGAGATCGAACTTTTCCCAGTCGAGGAAGGCGATGAACACGAAGGGAAGGATGTTGAGCACGATCCAGAAAGGCTGGGTGGCGAGCTGGAAACGCGAGATCAACCGAATGCCGTAGATGACGAGCGGGATCACCACCACTGCGCTGATGATATAACCGATCCAGGGCGGGATGCCGAAAACGAGTTCCAGCGCGCCGGTCATGATCGAGGCTTCGATCGCAAACAGCATGAAAGTGAAGGTCGGCNTAGATCAGCGANGTGATGGTCGAGCCGATATAGCCGAAGCTNGCGCCGCGGGTGAGCAGGTCGATGTCGACGCCNTGGCGGNTCGCATAACGGCTGATCGGCAGTCCGATGACGAGCATTGCCACGGCAGCAGCGATGATCGCGAAGAACGCATTGGTGGTGCCATAGGAAAGCGTGATTGCTCCCCCAATGGCTTCCAAAGCCAGAAACGAGATGGCGCCAATCGCGGTATGCGAGATACGGCTCGACGAGAATCGACGGGCGCTCTTGGCGGTGAAGCGCAAGGCATAATCTTCCAGCGTCTGGTTTGCCACCCAGCGATTATACTCTCGCCGGATAGGGATGATGCGTTGGCGCGCTGCCATGCCTATATTTTTAGCACCCGAGAGAAACGTCTTTAGATTAAGCAGTCTCTACCGTGGCTCAATGTTTTGCAAGTGGTGAAGCGATGCGCGTGAAGCGGGGTTGCCGCGTTATCCGAAGCGGTGGTGGGGGCGTCTGCCCCCGCTTCATACGTCATTTTGCGTATGTGGTTTTGCACTGCAGCGCAGGATAGTCCCCTCAGCAACGGCCAAATCTTCGTTGCACCAAACACAAGAGGGTCCGCACGATGAAATTTAGCTCCAAACTGGGCGGCGCGCTGCTGGCTGCCGCCATGTCCGCCACGGCGCTTTCCGGCGCCTTTGCCGCCGACGATACGATCAAGATCGGCGTCCTGCATTCGCTCTCCGGCACGATGGCGATCTCCGAGACGACGCTCAAGGACGCCATGCTGATGCTCGTCGAGCAGCAGAACAAGAAGGGCGGCGTTCTTGGCAAGAAGCTCGAGGCGGTAGTGGTCGATCCGGCCTCCGACTGGCCGCTGTTTGCCGAAAAGGCCCGCCAGCTGATCTCCCAGGATAAGGTCGCCGCGGTGTTCGGCTGCTGGACGTCGTCATCCCGCAAGTCGGTCCTGCCGGTCTTCGAAGAGCTGAACTCGATCCTCTTCTACCCGGTCCAATACGAGGGCGAGGAATCCTCGCGCAACATCTTCTACACAGGAGCTGCCCCGAACCAGCAGGCCATCCCTGCTGTCGATTACCTGGCGAACGAAGAAGGCGTTGAGCGCTGGGTGCTGGCGGGCACCGACTACGTTTACCCGCAGACGACCAACAAGATCCTCAAAGCCTACCTGATGTCGAAGGGCGTGGCTGAATCCGACATCATGGTGAACTACACGCCGTTCGGTCATTCCGACTGGCAGACGATCGTTTCCGACATCAAGAAGTTCGGCTCCGCCGGCAAGAAGACGGCCGTCGTTTCCACCATCAACGGCGATGCCAACGTGCCGTTCTACAAGGAACTCGGCAACCAGGGCGTCAAGGCTGAAGACATCCCGGTCGTCGCCTTCTCCGTTGGCGAAGAAGAGCTTGCCGGGCTCGATACCAAGCCTCTCGTTGGGCATCTGGCCGCTTGGAACTACTTCCAGTCTGTCGATTCCGAAGTGAACGCAGAGTTCATCAAGGAGTGGCACGCCTTCACCAAGAACGACAAGCGCGTCACCAACGACCCGATGGAAGCCGCCTATATCGGCTTCAACGCCTGGGTGAAGGCGGTCGAGGCCGCCGGCACCACGGACACCGACGCGGTGCTCGACTCCATCATCGGCGTCTCCGTCCCGAACCTTTCGGGCGGCACCTCGACCGTGATGCCGAACCACCACATCACAAAGCCGGTGCTGATCGGCGAGATCCAGGCCGACGGTCAGTTCGAGATCGTGCAGCAGACGCCGTCGGTGGTTGGCGACGAGTGGTCCGACTACCTGCCGGACTCCAAGAACCTGATCTCGGATTGGCGCAAACCAATGTCGTGCGGCAACTTCAACGTCGACACTGGCAAGTGCGGCGGCAAGGGCAGCTGATCACGCATATCTTCTGGCGGGAGGGGGATGCTCATCCTCCTCCCTCAACCCTGCGCACACCGCAGGGTCCCGCAGCGTCGCATGTGCGAGGCAAAGGGGTCAGTCCGAAAAACCTTCTCTCACTCAGAAGCACCGACCACCAGGAGGCGAGGTTATGAGAATAACAAGCTTGTTCGCAGCATTCTTCGCTCTTCTTGTTGTCTCCCTTGGCGCGCCGTCGTCCGCCCAGCAGCCGGTCGATCCGAAGCCGTTGATCGATCAACTCGCCAAGGCGAACTTCAGCGAAGCGGAGGATCTGATCGGCAAGATGGCGGCGACCGGTGACGCTCGTGTCGTGCCGGTGCTTCAGGCTTTTACGGACGGTGATCTTTATGTGCGCAAGGCAGATAATCTTGTGTTCATCGGAAAGACCGCGGGAAGCGGATTGGAACTCGTCGAGCCGCTCACCGGTGAGAGCGCCGGCCCGGTAGCCAAGAATGCCGTCACCAAGATCAAGGTCAACAATAGTCTGCGTCGCGCCATCCGCTCTGCCATGGGCGGTCTCACGCTTCTGAGTCCCGACCGGAACGTGCGACTGCAGGCGGCAGATGCCGTAATGCGCTCTCCAAGTTCTGAAAACCTGGAACTCGTGGAAGCCGCACTTGCCAAAGAAACAGATGCCGAGGTGAAGGCCCGGATGGAGGAGGCGCGCGCCGTCTCAGTCCTCTCCTCAGATCGGTCCGTCGAGGAGAAACGCGAGGCCATCCAGACGATCAAGGATCTTGGTGGACGCAACGCGCTGGGCATCCTGAACACGATCTCCGGCAGCATTGATCCGGCACTCACGGCCGATGTGGAGGCCGCCGTCGCAGCTTTGCAAAGCGAGCAGCAGCTCTGGGATATGGCCCAGAATGTCTGGTACGGCCTGTCCTTGGGGTCTGTCCTTCTCCTGGCTGCGATCGGCCTTGCGATCACCTTTGGCGTCATGGGCATCATCAACATGGCCCACGGCGAGATGGTCATGCTCGGAGCCTACTCGACCTTCGTGGTGCAGCAGGTGATACGCGACAGCGCGCCCGCCCTCTTTGAATGGTCGCTGGCAATTGCCTTGCCTGTCGCCTTTCTCGTCACTGGCGCCGTTGGCTTCCTCATTGAACGCGGCGTGATCCGTTTCCTTTATGGACGCCCGCTTGAAACACTTCTCGCCACCTGGGGCGTCTCCCTCATCCTTCAGCAGGCGATCCGCTCAATCTTCGGTCCGACGAACCAGGAGGTCGGCAACCCGTCCTGGATGTCCGGATCGTTCCCCCTCGGCGGCATGACGATCACCTGGAACCGGATGTGGATCATCCTCTTCTCGCTTTCCATCTTCTTTGCGCTTCTCTTCCTGATGAAGAAGTCGGCCTATGGGCTCAACATGCGCGCCGTCACCCAGAACCGCCGCATGGCGTCCTCCATGGGGATCAAAACGCCTTGGGTCGATGCGCTCACCTTCGCGCTCGGTTCGGGCATTGCGGGTATCGCCGGCGTCGCACTGTCGCAGATCGACAACGTCTCGCCCAACCTTGGGCAGAGTTACATCATCGACAGCTTCATGGTGGTAGTCTTCGGCGGGGTCGGCAACCTCTGGGGTACGCTCGTGGGCGCCCTCTCGCTCGGCGTCCTCAACAAGTTCCTCGAACCATCGGTCGGCGCAGTGCTCGGAAAGATCCTGGTGCTGGTCCTCATCATCCTTTTCATCCAGAAACGTCCGCGCGGCCTCTTCGCGCTCAAGGGAAGGGCGGTGGAAGCATGATCACCAACTTCATTCTGCGCGCGCTGGACGGCAAGATCACCGTTGCCGTCGCAATCCTGCTTGCCGTCGCAGCCCTGGTGCCGGCGCTCAACCTCATGACTGCGCCGGGCAGTGCGCTCCACATTCCCACCTATGCCATGTCGCTGATGGGAAAATATCTCTGCTACGCGCTCCTGGCCTTGGCTCTCGACCTCGTCTGGGGTTACTGCGGAATCCTCTCGCTCGGCCACGGCGCCTTCTTCGCCCTCGGCGGTTATGCGATGGGCATGTACCTGATGCGGCAGATCGGCTCGCGCGGCGTTTATGGTAATCCGGAACTGCCGGACTTCATGGTCTTCCTCAACTGGAAGGAACTGCCATGGTTCTGGTACGGCTTCGACTGGTTCCCCTTCGCCATGCTGATGGTGCTTGTCGTGCCCGGTCTGCTCGCCTTCGTGTTTGGCTGGTTCGCTTTCCGCTCCCGCGTCAACGGCGTCTATCTGTCGATCATCACCCAGGCGATGACCTACGCGCTGATGCTTGCCTTCTTCCGCAACGACATGGGGTTCGGCGGGAACAACGGCCTGACCGACTTCAAGGACATCCTCGGCTTCCCGGTCCAGGCTGATGGAACGCGCGCGGTCCTCTTTGCCATGTCGGCGATCATGCTCTCGCTCTGCCTCGTCGTCGCCTCCGCCATCACCCAGTCCAAGTTCGGCAAGGTGCTGGTCGGCGTTCGTGACGCCGAAAGTCGGGTCCGCTTCCTCGGCTTCCGGGTGGAAAACATCAAGCTCTTCACCTTCGTCGTCTCGGCGATGTTTGCGGGAATTGCCGGGGCGCTGTTCGTGCCGCAGGTCGGTATCATCAACCCCGGTGAGTTCGCGCCGGCCAACTCGATTGAAGTCGTCGTCTGGACGGCCGTCGGTGGGCGCGGCACGCTGATCGGCCCGATCATCGGTGCGGTCCTTGTGAATGCCGGCAAGAGCTTCTTTACCGGCGCATTTCCGGAGATCTGGCTGTTCGCACTGGGCGGGCTGTTTATTGCGGTCACCCTGTTCCTCCCCAAGGGTATCGTCGGCACGATCCGGCAGGGCTGGACATCACGAAAGGTTTTGAGAGCTGCAGCGGATCAAGAAAAAGGCAGGGGCACCACCCCCCTGCCGCAGGCGGCGGAGTAGGATCATGACGACGATTGCCGAAACCCGTACCAAGAGCCTGCTTTATCTCGACAACGTTTCCGTCTCATTCGACGGCTTCAAGGCATTGAATGCGCTCTCCTTCGTGGTGGAACCCGGTGAACTTCGCGCGATTATTGGGCCGAATGGCGCCGGCAAGACAACGATGATGGACATCATCACGGGCAAGACGCGTCCCGATACCGGCGCCGTGCTGTTTGAAGATTCAGTCGACCTCACCAAGAAGGACGAGGCTGACATCGCCCAACTAGGTATTGGGCGAAAGTTTCAGAAGCCGACGGTCTTCGAAAGCCATACGGTCTGGGATAACCTTGAATTGGCGCTCAACCGCAAGCGCGGCGTCTTCGCCACATTCTTCTACACGCTGACACCGGAAGACCGAAAGCGGATCGAGGAAATCCTGAGCACCATCCGCCTCACCCACCGCAAGGACGAATTCGCCGCCAACCTGTCACACGGCCAGAAGCAGTGGCTGGAGATCGGCATGTTGCTCGCACAGGAGCCAAAGCTTCTGCTGGTGGACGAGCCGGTGGCCGGCATGACGGATGCGGAAACGTCGGAAACCGCGATCCTGCTGAAGGAAATCGCTAAGACGCGATCCGTCGTCGTCGTTGAACATGACATGGGCTTCATCCGGGACCTTGGGGTGAAGGTGACCTGCCTCGCCGAAGGGTCCGTGCTTGCCGAGGGCTCGATCGACTTCGTGTCGAGCGATCCCAAGGTGATCGAGAATTATCTGGGGCGGTGAGAGACCATGCTGACAGTCAACAATGTCAATCTTCATTACGGTGCGGCCCAGGCCCTGCGTAGCGTTTCCCTCACCGCGGACATGGGCAAGATCACCTGCGTGCTGGGCCGCAACGGGGTGGGCAAGAGCTCGCTCCTGCGCGCGATCACCGGGCAGCATGCCGTTTCATCAGGAACCGTCAGCTTTCAGCACGAAGTGCTGAACGGCCTTCCGCCCTATGCCCGGGCGAGGCAAGGTATCGGCTATGTGCCGCAAGGACGGGAGATTTTTCCACTGCTCACCGTGCAGGAAAATCTGCAAAGCGGTTACGCGCCGCTTGCCCGCAAGGACAGGTTCATCCCGGACGAGATCTTCTCACTTTTCCCCGTGCTGAAATCCATGCTCGGGCGGCGCGGGGGCGATCTTTCCGGCGGGCAGCAGCAACAGCTTGCCATCGGGCGCGCCATGGTCACCCGGCCCAAGATCCTGGTGCTGGACGAGCCGACGGAAGGCATCCAGCCGTCGATCATCAAGGATATCGGCCGGGCCATCCGCTATCTCCGGGATTCAACGGGCATGGCAATCCTGCTCGTGGAACAGTACCTCGACTTCTGCCGGGAACTCGCCGACCAGGTTTACATCATGGATCGCGGTGAAATCGTGCATGAAGGTCCGGCCGAGACACTGGATACGCCGGAAGCGAGGCGACACCTCACTGTCTAGCGCATCAAGAGACAACCATGCCCACCGCGTGGCCTTGATGGGCTGCGACGTGATCGATAGGACTCGGAGTCGCGACGATCATGGGGAGGGTGCCGTATGCCGAAAATGACGACCGGGGAGATCATCACGCAATCGCTCATCGCGAACGGGGTGGATACGGTCTTCGGCATACCTGGCGCGCATATGTACGACCTCGTCGACGCCATGGCGCGCGAAAGCCGCATCCGGTTCATTCATACGCGACACGAACAGGGCGCAGGCTACATGGCCTACGGTTATGCAAAGGCGACCGGCAGGACGGGCGTCTATACTGTGGTTCCCGGCCCGGGTTTCCTGAATTCGGGTGCCGCCATCTGCACTGCCTATGGGGCCAACGCGCCGGTTCTCTGCCTCACCGGCAATATCATGTCCCACCTGATCGGGCAGGGCAGGGGCCAACTGCATGAACTGCCGGATCATCTCGGCACGATGCGCGGCCTGACGAAATGGGCTGAGCGGATCAACCATCCCACCGAGGCCGGCGAAATCATGCGCCAGGCGTTTTCCCAGATGCATTCGGGGCGTCCTCGGCCGGTCGCAATCGAGGCGCCCTGGGACGTATTCGGCATGGCATCTGAAGTTCCGACTCCTGAGGCGGCAACGTCGCTGCCGGCGCCACAGATCGATGCAGAACTCATCGAGAAAGCCGCGACTATGATTGCGGCTGCCAAGAACCCGATGATCATGGTCGGGTCGGGCGCAGTTGATGCCGGTGATGAGGTGCTGGCGCTCGCAAAGCTTCTCGAGGCACCCGTGACCGCACATCGCAACGGCAAGGGCATCGTCAGCGATGACGACGATCTTGCGATGATGGCGCATGCAGCGTGGCGTTTCTGGCCGCAATGCGATCTCCTGATTGGCGTCGGCAGCCGGCTTGAGCTGCAATATTTCCGCTGGCGCTGGCTTCCGCCGGGCTTGAAGGTTCTGCGCCTCGACATTGATCCGACCGAAATGGTGCGACTGAAGCCGGATCTCGGGCTAGTGACGGAGGCCAAGGCTGGCGTCGCTGCTCTCGTTGACGCGCTCCAAGACACGGTCGGGCAACGACCTTCTCGCGTTGGGGAATATCGGCAGCTTAAGGCGGAAGCCGCAGAAGCCCTGAGGAGCGTGCAGCCCCAAGAGGAATATCTTCGGGTGATCCGCAAGGTTCTGCCGCGCGATGGGTTCTTCGTGGAGGAGGTCTCGCAGGTTGGGTTTACCGCGCGAATGTGCTTCCCGGTCTATGCGCCGCGGCAATATGTAACCTGCGGCTACCAGGATAATCTTGGTTTCGGATTCAACACCGCGCTGGGCGTCAAGGTGGCGCATCCGGACAAGGCTGTCGTCTCGATCTCCGGCGACGGGGGCTTCCTGTTCGGCGTGCAGGAACTGGCAACGGCGCGCCAGTTCGCCATCAACGTCGTCTCGATCGTCTTCAACAACAACGCCTATGGCAACGTGCGGCGCGACCAGCAGCAGGTCTATGGCAACCGGCTTATCGGGTCTGATCTGGCGAACCCGGATTTTGTCGCGCTGGCGCAGAGTTTTGGTGTTCTCGGGATGCGGGCAAACTCTCCGGCGGAACTGGAGGTGGCGCTCACCGAGGCTCTCGCGGCGAACGCTCCGGTGGTGATCGAAGTGCCCGTTCCGACAGGCTCCGATACCTCACCCTGGCCGTTCTACCACCCAGCCGCGCCAACATAAGCGCAACGGAATTCAGCCGATCTGCTGGACGGACTCGATGAGCGGCATTCCGCCCACCGTCTCGGCAAATCTTTCCCAGGTTCCGCGGGCGCCTTTTCGCCACTCGTCGGGGGCCTCCGGTGCAACGATCTTGCCGCCGTGGCCAAGTGCCTGTTCAACTGATTTCGCCTCATCTTCCGCCATCAGCCGGCCGAAATATCGCGCGCCTTCGCGTGACGCGTCCCCAAGGACCGTCCTCTGCTCTTCGGTCAGTTGCTTCCAGAAAGGCGCGGCGTAGAAAATGACACCAGAGGCCCAGATGTGCCCGGTCTCCGTCATGTATGGCACCACTTCATAGAGCTTGAACCCGGCATAGGCGGATTTGGTCAGGTCCATCGCGTCCGCGACGCCGCTGGAGAGAGCGTTGTAGGTTTCCGGAATGGGAATGCCGACCGGGGTCGTACCGAATGCGCTCCAGAGCGTTGTGTGCAGTGGGCTCTGGATGACCCGGATCTTCTTGCCAGCAAGTTGCTCGGGCCGTGTCACAGGCTCCTTGGTCAGAAGATGGCGTGCCCCGTAGTTGATGAAGTCGCCGACAACAAATCCCTGCCCTGCAAGCTTGCGCTTCAGATTATCGCCCAACTGGTCATCAACCGTCTTGCGAACATGGTCTGCATCGCGGAACAGGAAGGGCAGGTCGAGAATCTGCAGTTCCGGCAGCCAGCCCGAGAGCGATGAGACGGTGGAAAGGCTCGCCTGGATCGAACCGAGACGCGCGCCTTCCAGGACTTCCTTCTCGCCGCCAAGGGCGCTGTTCTTCACAATGTTGAATCGAAACTCGCCCGGCAGCTTGCTCTCGACAAGGTCGCGGATCTTCAGCCACACCAGCGTTTCCGGCTTGTCTTCACCCAGCAGCGACGCGATGGTGATTGTCGTAACGCGGCCTGATGCGCGAACAAGGTTGGGTGTCAAAAGTGCCACGGCAGCAGTTGCCGTTGCTGTCAGAAGTCGGCGGCGTTTGAGCTTGATCATGATCAGTTCCCGAGATTGATGCGTTAGAAGATGAGCGCCCAGGCGCAGAGCAGCGCGAGCGAGATGAGCAAGGCGAAAAGGTAAGGCAGGACGTTGCGGAAAAGGGCAGTGGCCGGCACGCCCGTGACGCCGCTCACGACAAACACCAGCATGCCGAGCGGCGGCGTCAGCCCGTGGATCATCAGGTTCACCACCAGGACCACGCCGAAATGTATGGGATCGATACCCGCGGCAACCGCCGACGGAAGCAGGATCGGGCCGAACAGGAGAATCGCTGCTCCGATATCCAGCACCAGCCCAACCAGCAGCAGAATGAGGTTGGAAAGCAGGATGACGGCGAACGCACTGCCACCGAGCAGCGATACGAAGTCGCTGACGAGGCCGGCCACATCGTCCACAGCCAAAAGGAAAGCGAAGGGTCCCGCGGTGCCGATCAGGAGCCCAATCGCTGAGGCCTCCCGCGCCGCCTGGACAAAGGCGCCGAAGATCACGCTTCCCGCAAGCTTTGCGCGGATGGCAAGGCATAGAGTATAGAATGCAGCAAGTGCCGCAGCCTCGGTGGTTGTGACAATACCGAAGCGAATGCCAAGCACCACGATCAGTCCCAAGCCGAATGCGGGCAAAGCGGCGATCGCCGCGCGCCGTCGCTCCCCGCTCGTCGCAGCGGGCATTCGCGGCTGCCCACGCACCGTGAGGTGGATCGCCACTGCGAGGCATACGGCCATGACCAGGCCTGCGAACAGTCCTTCCAGCAACAGGGCGCCGACGGAAAGATTGGTCGCGGCCGCAAGGATCAGGAAGGCGATCGAGGGCGGAATGATATTGTCGAGGACGGACGTCGCGGCAATGATCGCACCGGCCTGGGCGGGCGGATAACCGTGCTTCACCAACTGCGGCTGGAAGGTCGAGGCACCGAAGGCGGCATTGGCAACAGACGAGCCTGATGCGCCTGAAAACAAAACGCTCGTCAGCAATGTCGTTTGTGCCAGGCCTCCGCGGCGATGTCCGACCATGGAGGCAGCGAACGTAGCCAGATGACTAGCGACGCCCGACACCGTCAACAGGCTGCCGACCAGCAGGAAGAAGGGGATGGCCAGCAGCAGGAATTTTGACATCGACGCCACGGCGGTGGAAACGATCGCTGGCTCCGGCAGTGGGCTTCCGAACGCGGTTGCGACATAGGCGGCTGCTAGGAAGGCGTGGGCGAGGGGCGCCGCGAGCAACATCCCGAGTGCTGCCGTCGCGGCCAGGAAGATGCTCGCCGGCAGTTCGGTGTCGATCCCGGCCCTCTGAATGATCGCGTACAGGGCGACGCCAATCGAGGTTGAAACCAGCAGCCGTGTCAGTTGGCCATCCGCCGCACGCCTGAGGGTGAGGACGATGACGACCAGTCCACCGCCGACGGCGAGGAACGCAAAACGTATCCATTCCGGAAGCCCGAGCGTCAGCGAAACACCACCCAGCATGGAAATGATCTCATGTCCCCCAGAGATCAAAACCAATGCAGCGCAGATGGAGAAGACGTCAGCCAACATCTGTGCGACGGTGTCCAAACCCTTGGGCAACAGACGGGTGAACACATCAAGCCGCATTGCCAGGGGACCGTTCAAGGCAATGGGCGCACCAAGTCCGATCAGGGCGACATGCAGCCAGATTGCCGCGTCTTCGGCGCCGATGATGCCGGTGTGGAAGAAATAGCGCAGGACGACATTGATCGTCACCAAGGCGAGCAAAGCCATCAGAATGACCGCGGCAACGGTCGCGAGACCGGCCTCGACAAAGCCAAGAACCCGATACGCCGCTCGTGCAAGCGAAACGTCGCTTCCTCGGCTTGCTCCGGGGCGGGAGCGGATCGCTGCATTTGGCCACATCAAATGGTCTCCGAACCCAGGTGTTCACGGAGATCCAGGTGAAGCGAGAAGAGAAAGTGCCGTCGCGAAAGGTGACGCCGTTTCCGTTCCTACGCCGGTATGACCCGGATCAGGTTCAAGGGTCCGGCTCACCGCCATCTCAGCATCGTCGCGATGCCCCCCTCGGAATAGCGCGAAGATGCAGAAACATCTTCAGCGTGTCAACGCTCTAGCGTCACCGATTAAAGGCTTCTGTTTCAGCCTCGGCGTGCCGCTTCGATTGTGGCAACATCGATTTTCTTCATCGTCATCATGGCGTCAAAGGCGCGTTTTGCCTCGGCGCCGCCGACAGCCAGGGCGTCAGTGAGGACACGCGGCGTGATCTGCCACGAGATACCCCATTTGTCCTTGCACCAGCCGCATTCGCTTTCTTGGCCGCCATTGCCGACGATGGCGTTCCAGTAGCGATCGGTTTCTTCCTGGTCTTCGGTCGAGATCTGGAAGGAAAAGGCTTCGTTGTGCTTGAAGATCGGGCCGCCGTTCAAGCCGATGCATGCCACGCCGGCGACACGGAACTCGACAACCAGAACATCACCCTCCCGGCCGTCAGGATAATCGCCCGGCGCACGGATGATTGACGTCACTTCGCTGTCCGGAAAGACGGTTGCGTAGAAGCGGGCTGCCTCTTCCGCATCATGGTTATACCAGAGGCAAATCGTGTTCTTCGTCATCATGCTCTCCCTTGGTTGGCGCTGCACCTCTGCAGCTCACGTCAGGATGACGTTGATGCCGGGGACGATCCTACACCGTGTCCCCCGATTTTATTTGACCGCGCGAACGTCCGGGTTAGCTCGCCCTGCGTATCTGCGCCCGCTGCTCCTCGGCCTTCAAGATCTGAACAAGTCGTGCCAGCCAATCAACGAAGACCCGCACCTTGTTGGAAAGGTGCCGCGTCTGCGGATAAACGATGTAGAGCGGCAAGGGCTCACAATCCCAGTCCGGCAGCACCTCGATCAGTTCTCCTCTGGCGACCGCATCGCGAACCATGAACTCGACGGCCTGCGCAATGCCGATGCCGGAGATCGCGGCGTTGACATAGGATCTGGCATCGTTGACCGAGATCACGTAGCGCGGGTTGATCTCGAGTTTCTCGTCACCACGGCAGAAGTCCATCGGCATGATCCTGCCGCTCGTCGCGTTGAGGTAACCGATGCAGTAGTGGCTTTCCGTCAATTCGTTCGGATGGTTCGGTATGCCAAATTTTTCGATGTATCGCGGCGCCGCATAGAAGCGAAAGCCGATCTCGCCAACCTTGCGCGCAATCAGCGACTGATCGGTCGGGGTACCACCCCGCAGGGCGCAATCGACGTTCTCGGCGATGTAATCGACAAGCCGGTCACCCACGCCGATATCCAACGTGATCTGCGGGTACCGTGTGTGGAAGTCACAAAGGTTGGGGATCACAAGCAGATCCGCGAATGCGCCTGCCATCTCCACGCGCACGCGTCCCGTCGGTTGAGTCTGCGAGTTCGACATGCTGCCGTCGAGTTCATCCAGCTCGGCAAGAATCTGGGCCGCCCGCTCATAATACAGCGCGCCGTCCGTCGTCACCATGACGCGACGCGTCGTGCGGTTGAGCAGGGTGGTACGCAAATGCCGTTCGAGGCTTTGCACCATGTTGGTCACGGTTGTCTTCGGCATATTCAGCGTCGCGGCCGCACGAGAGAAGTTCCCGGTCTCAACAACGCGCACGAACACCCGCATTGCAGACAGCTGATCCATAGCGCTCTCCTCTGTCTTCTGAATTATCCGCCGACTTGGAATAGTGTTGCCAAAAATGCAAACTTGTGCGACCGGCCTTGAACAATAATATCAGATGCGAACTCAACGGCAAGCGACCCGTTAAAGTGGGATTGTCAGCCGGAGGAACAATGAATGTCGGTACAGTGGGAAAACGTCGATTTTGCAACGACTAAGCCATCGGTGCCGATGCGGCTTTATGAAGGAGCAGCCAAAGGCAAGGCGCCCGCTCTTGTTTTGTATCTGCGTGGCGGAGCGTTCCTCAGCCAGGATCGAAAGGAGATAGAACGACCCATCGGGAAAGCTTTTGCGGAAACGGGCGCCGTCGTTCTCGAGGCAGATTATTCCCGCGTTTCGCACAACGTCTTTCCGCAGGCGATGGAATGCGCCTTCATGGCACTGAAGTGTCTTTCCGGACGGCGCAAACAGTTCGGCAGCCCGCGGTCGCGGCTCCTTGTCGCCGGAGATGAGGCTGGTGGCAACCTCGCCGCCAGCGTCGCACTCAAGGCGCGGGACCAGATGCCGGGTGAGTTGAGCGGCCAGGTGCTTCTGTCGCCGATGATCGACCCGATGATGGCGACGGCATCGATCCGCAAGGCTGACAAGATCGGCATGGGCCAACGTTGGGCCGAAGGCTGGAGTCACTATCTTGGCTCCCACTGCGGCTTCCAGCACCCCTATGCGGCGCCATGCCTCTGTTCGCGGCTTTCGGGTGTCGCACCCGCTTTGGTCGTGACATCGGAAGATGATCCGCTGCACGACGAGACAGTTGGTTATGCCAGCCGTCTCAAGGCCTCCGGCGTAACGGTAAGGCAGAAAGTATTTCCGGCCAGCTGTGGCTGGACCGGCATTTATAGCGAAGGCGATGGCGAGTGGATGGCAACGCTCTGTTCCGAATTCACCGCCTTCGTGGAAAGTTTAAATTAGTAGCATGACGTATTTGAAACGGAATAACGGCCGCCTCCCAAGGCCGTAAGGAGACTACCAATGGCATCGAGACTATCAAACTGGGCCCTGTGGGGCACCGGGCTGGGTACGGCTGCGCTTATCGTTGGCGCTTCTTTTTACCTGGACATGCCACAGGGCGCCAATGCAGCGCCGACGACCGAAACCGCACCGGCCCCGGCCGTCCCGGTGACGGTCGCCACCGTAACTCCGCGCAATGTCACCACCTGGCAGGAATTTTCCGGACGGCTTGAAGCCGTTGATCGGGTCGAAATCCGCCCCCGGGTTTCCGGCGCCGTGCAGTCCGTCCACTTCCGGGAAGGCGGGCTCGTCAAAGCAGGTGATCTGCTCGTGACCATCGATCCCGAACCTTACAAGGCGGCAGTTGCTCAGGCGGAAGGGCTGGTCGCCTCTGCCGAAGCCAAGGTCGACCACGCGAAGACCGAGCTCGAGCGTGGCAAGAACCTCGCTGCCAAGAACACGATCTCGCAAAGCGATCTTGCGCAACGTCAGAGCACCTACAGCGAGGCTCTTGCGAACCTGCAGTCGGCCAAGGCGGGCCTGCGGACAGCGCAGTTGGAGCTCGGATACACCGAAATCCGTGCCCCGATCGACGGCAGGATCGGCAAGCTGGAAGTGACCGTCGGCAACCTGGTCGCCGCAGGCTCCACTTCCGTTCCGCTGACGACGCTGGTGTCGATCGATCCGATCTATGCAAGTTTCGCGGCCAACGAAGAACTGGTGGCAAAGATCCTGGCGGATCTTCCGGTGGAGAACGGTTTTCCCGCCATTGACCGTGTTCCGGTCGAGGTCAGTACGCTGGCCGGCGAGGACACCAAGATCCGCGGCAAGTTGCAGCTGATCGACAATGAAGTGAATACCACAAGCGGCACGATCAGCGTTCGGGCTGTCTTCGACAATCCGAACGGCAAGCTTCTTCCCGGCCAGTTTGTTCGTGTCCGGCTTGGCCAGCCGAAGGCCTCCGAGCACCTGATGGTCAGCGAAAAGGCGATCGGCACGGACCAGGACAAGAAGTTCGTCTTCGTCGTGGATGCCAAGAATACAGTTGGGTACCGGCAGGTGGAGCTGGGCTCGACGGTAGACGGTCTGCGGATCGTCGAGAAGGGGCTGAACCCCGGTGATCGCATCGTGGTCAACGGCCTTCAGCGTGTTCGCCCGGGCGCCGTGGTTGCTCCCGAAGACGAAGCACAGCTTGCCCACAAATAACACCTGACCGGCTGAAGCCGGTCAGACTGCAGCAAAACATCAAACCCTGTCACCTGCGGCCGTTCAGCCGCGGGGCGGGCGTTTGCATCTTCACCCTGGAGAGAGGGTTTCGACATGAATATTTCCCGCTTCTTCGTCGACAGGCCGGTCTTTGCCGGCGTTCTGTCGATCCTGATCGTGGTGGCTGGGCTAATCGGCCTTCGCGCGCTGCCGATTTCGGAATATCCGGAGGTCGTTCCTCCATCAATTGTCGTACGAGCGGTGTACCCCGGCGCCAACCCGACAGTGATATCTGAAACGGTGGCGACACCGCTTGAAGAGCAGATCAACGGCGTCGAAGACATGCTCTACATGAACAGCCAGGCGACCTCCGACGGCGTGCTGACGCTGACGGTCACGTTCAAGCTTGGCACGGATGCCGACAAGGCCCAGCAGCTCGTTCAGAACCGCGTCTCGCAGGCTGAGCCAAGGTTGCCGGCTGAAGTCCGCGCGCTCGGGATCACCACGGTCAAGAGTTCGCCTGACTTCATCATGGTGGTCAATCTCGTTTCCGATACCGACCGCTATGACATCACCTACCTGCGCAACTATGCGACGCTGAACGTCAAGGACCGGCTGACCCGCATCCAGGGCGTCGGCCAGGTGCAGGTCTTCGGGGCCGGCGATTACTCCATGCGTGTCTGGATCGACCCGCAGAAGGCAGCTGAACGTTCGCTTGCCGCAAGCGACATCACAAACGCCATCCGAGGACAGAATGTTCAGGCTGCGGCGGGCATCATTGGTGCTTCGCCGACTCAGCCGGATGTGGACCTGCAGCTCAACGTCAATGCCCAGGGTCGTCTACGCACGCCGGAGGAATTCGGCAACATCATCGTCAAAAGCGGCGCAAATGGCGAAATCACCCGGTTACGTGATGTTGCCCGCATCGAGCTTGGTGCGGCCGATTACACGCTGCGGTCGCTTCTCGATGGCCGTCCGGCGGTTGCTGTCGCCGTTCTGCAGGCCCCGGGCTCTAATGCCATCGAGATTGCCGACAACGTCAAGGCGACCATGGACGAGCTCCAGCTCTCCATGCCGGAAGGCGTGAAGTACGAGATCGTCTATGACACGACCAAGTTCGTGCGCTCGTCCATCGAGAAGGTCGTTGATACGCTGCTGGAAGCGATCGCGCTTGTCGTGCTCGTGGTCATACTCTTCCTGCAGACATGGCGCGCCTCGATCATTCCACTGATCGCCGTTCCGGTATCGATCATCGGCACCTTCGCCGTGATGTATGCCTTCGGCTTCTCGATCAATGCGCTTACGCTCTTCGGCCTCGTGCTGGCGATCGGGATCGTGGTGGATGACGCGATCGTCGTGGTGGAGAACGTCGAGCGTAATATCGAGAACGGTCTCTCGCCACGCGAGGCGACTTACAAGGCGATGACGGAAGTCTCCGGCCCGATCATCGCGATTGCGCTGGTTCTGGTCGCGGTCTTCGTTCCGCTCGCGTTCATTAGCGGCCTGTCCGGACAGTTCTACCGGCAGTTCGCGCTGACGATCGCGATCTCGACGGTAATTTCGGCGATCAACTCCCTGACGCTGTCGCCCGCGCTCGCGGCCCTGCTGTTGAAGGACCACCATGCCAAGAAGGACTGGCTGACGCGGTTCATGGACGCCATCCTTGGCTGGTTCTTCCGTGGCTTCAACCGCGCATTCGGTGCCGCCTCGAACGGTTACGGCCGGACGGTAGGTGGCCTCCTGTCACGCAAGAGCCTGGTGATGATCATCTATCTTGCACTCGTTGGCGCGACCTACAGCATGTTCAACGCAGTACCCGGCGGCTTCGTGCCGGCGCAGGACAAGCAGTACCTGATCGGCTTTGCTCAATTGCCGGACGGTGCAACGCTCGACCGGACAGAGGACGTGATCAAGCGCATGAGCGACATCACGCTGGAGCAGCCGGGGGTCGAGCATGCCATTGCCTTCCCGGGGCTCTCGATCAACGGCTTCACCATCGGCTCCAACGCCGGCATCGTCTTCGCCGTCCTCGACGATTTCGAGAACCGCAAGACGCCGGAGCTGTCAGGTGGCGCCATCGCGATGCAGCTGAACCAGAAGTTCGGCGCGATTCAGGATGCCTTCATCGCCATGTTCCCGCCGCCACCGGTCAACGGGCTTGGTCAGACGGGTGGCTTCAAGCTGCAGATCGAAGACCGTGCCGGCTTGGGTGCCACGGCGCTGGACGAAGCGACCAAGGCGGTGCTCGCCAAGGCGAACCAGACGCCTGAGCTTGCCGGCATCTTCTCGAGCTTCCAGATCAACGTGCCGCAGCTTTATGCGGATCTTGATCGGGCAAAGGCGCAGCAGCTTGGTGTCTCGGTAACGGATGTCTTTGACACGCTGCAGATTTATCTCGGCTCGCTTTATGTCAACGACTTCAATGCGTTTGGCCGCACCTACAGCGTGCGCGTCCAGGCGGACTCGAAGTTCCGCGCAAAGGCGGAAGACATTGGGCAGTTGAAGGTCCGCTCGCAGGCAGGCGAGATGATCCCGCTTTCGGCCCTGTTGAAGGTTGAGGCCCAGACAGGTCCGGAGCGCGCCACCCGGTACAACGGCTTCCTGTCAGCCGACATCAACGGTGGTCCAGCACCCGGTGTCTCGTCCGGCCAGGCGGAAGCTGCGATCACCAAGATCCTCGACGAGACTTTGCCGCCGGGCATCGACTTCGAGTGGACGGACCTGACCTACCAGCAGATCCTCGCCGGCAACTCGAGCGTCATCGTCTTCCCGCTCGCACTCCTGCTCGTCTACCTGGTGCTGGCGGCGCAATATGAAAGCCTCACACTCCCACTTGCGATCATCATGATCGTGCCGATGGGGGTGCTGGCGGCGCTGACAGGCGTGTGGTGGACAGGTGGAGACAACAACATCTTCACCCAGATCGGGCTGGTGGTGCTTGTCGGGCTATCGGCGAAGAATGCGATCCTGATCGTGGAGTTCGCGCGAGAGCTGGAGTTCCAGGGCCGAACGCCGTTCCAGGCCGCGGTCGAGGCTAGCCGGCTTCGCCTTCGCCCGATCCTGATGACGTCAATGGCGTTCATCATGGGTGTCGTGCCGCTGGTCTTCTCCACCGGTGCGGGTGCTGAAATGCGCGTCGCCATGGGTATCGCCGTCTTCTCCGGCATGATCGGCGTCACCTTCTTCGGCATCTTCATGACGCCCGTCTTCTACATGCTGGCTCGGGTAATTACCGGTAACCGCCCCCTGCGCCAGCACGGGAAGGAGGTCGCCGAACCGGCTTTCTCTCCAGCCGAGTAAGCTGGCCTCCAGGCCGCGCGGGTTCTGTCCACCGGGAGCCCGCGCGGTCTCGCTTTGTCTGGAGAGGATACGGGAGCGGAACCACCGGCTCCGCCAGTTGTTAAGGCAGCCCTTGTTTCATCCAAAGGAGCTGGCGATTTCCGCGTTAGATGCAGTTGTCATAGGTGGCGGGCCGGGCGGGTTGACCGCAGCCATCTATCTTGCCCGTTTGCACCGCAAGGTCGTGGTGCTCGATTCCCGTCAGAGCCGCGCGTCGCTGATCCCACGCTCGCACAACCATCCCGCCTTTCCGACCGGCATCGAGGGGCCGGAGCTGTTGGAGCGGATGAGAAAGCAGCTGGACAACTACGGCGTCGAGATCAGGCATACCGCCGTATCCGCTCTTCGCCAAGACGGCGACGGTTTGCTGGTCGATCTCCAGGATGGGCAGCTCGAAACGAAGAACGTTATCCTCGCCACTGGCATTGAGGATAACCTGCCGCCCGTGGATCATCCCCATGACCTGGTCCGTTCCGGGCATATTCGCCTTTGCCCCATCTGCGATGGGTTCGAGATCGCCGGACGTCCCGTCGTCGTCATCGGCGCGACCGAAAGAGCTGCTGCGGAGGCCAAATTCATCCGCTCCTTTACCCAGCACATCACCATTGCCACCCTTGGACAACCGCTCGACATGGGCGACAAGACGATCGGTCGCCTCGCTGAATGCGGCATCGCAATCCGGCAAGAGCCCCTGCGCGACTGTGTGCCGGTGGAGAACGGCGCCGTCGACCTTCTCCTCGACGGATCCGAGCCGATGCACAAGGTGGTGCTGTATTCCGCCCTTGGTGTCAGGCCTCGTTCGGCTCTCGCAAAACAGCTGGGGGTCGAGCTGGAAGAGGATGGTCGGATCAAGGTGAACAAGCATCAGGGGACATCGGTGCCCGGCTTTTATGCGGTGGGCGACGTCGTGACAGGCCTCAACCAGCTTGGCGTTTCGATGGCCCAAGGCGAAGTTGCCGCCGTGGCTGCGCACAATCGTATCCGGGAACTGGACGACGACTGATGGCCGTATTCGCTATCGCTGACCGGCGGTTAGCTTTTCGCGGGCCTCTCCAGACGAATGACGTTCACAGGCTCGGCAATCGCTGCCTTTGCAGCGCCTAGCGCGCTCGCCAGGTCTTCGACCTTGAACGGTTTGCCCACGACCGGGCGTCCGATCTCGGCGCCAGCTTCCAACTTGTCGCTATAACCCGTCATCAACACGATCGGCAGCCGACGGTGTCGTCTGCTCGCCTCGTCCGCCAACTCGATACCCGACATGCCGGGCATCATGATATCGCTGACCAACGCTTCGATCCCCGGCTGGTGCTCCAGAATATCGAGCGCCTCCCGCCCGCTGGAGGCGGTAATAACATTAGCGACAAGCTCCTCGAGCGCCAGGCGCACGGATTCCAGCGAGGAGGGGGTATCGTCAACGACGAGGATCGTCTGCGGCAGATCAAGAGACTGCCGGGTGTCATCAGTCGGTATTCGCTGCTCGTTCGACTTCGGGAGAAGCAAGGTAAACGCACTGCCATGGCCAACGACGCTGGTGACCTTCACCGCGCCGCCGCTGCCCTGCGCAAAACTATGCACTTGTGTGAGCCCAAGACCCGTGCCGTTGTTGTTCTTGGTCGAGAAGAACGGTTCAAACACGCGGCCGAGGTCGTCTGGTGCGATGCCGCGCCCCGTGTCGGAGACCGTGAGCGCGACAAACGATCCGTGAAGCGTCGGCACTTCCGCCTTGCCGTCCGGCACGTTGCGCGCCGAAATGGTGACGTGGCCGCCGGATCCCAGCGCATCGCGGGCATTGGTGAGCAGGTTGATCAGTGCAATCTCCAGGCCCGCCGGATCCACATGGATTGGCCAGATATCGTCCGGCAGCTTGATGTCCATCACCACCGTATCATTGACCGCCTGTCTCAACAGAGGCGCGAGTTCGGCGAGTTTCAGGTCCAGCTCGACCGTGGTCGCGCCTTGGTTGGACCGGCGCGAAAATGAAAGAAGCCGCTGGGTAATCGCCTTGCCGCGCGTTACGCCTTCGCTCATGTGCGACAGCATCTGATTGACGCGTTGCTCGTCATGGCGTCGCCGCTTGATGCCCTCGACGCCCGATTGGAACACCATAAGCAGGTTGTTGAAGTCGTGCGCCGCCTGGCCCGTCAGCTTGCCCAGCGCATCCATCCGCTGCCAATTGGCCATACTTTCACGTTCGCGGTTTCGAGCGCGAACCTCGCGCTGGAAAAGGAAGGCGGCAGAACCGAACAGCAAAATCGTACAGAGGCTCGCCACGGCGATCAGCATCGTGGCGTTGCGAGCGAGACGTTCGTACTCGGCAAGGGGGAGGCCGATCCGCACGCGCCAGGGAATGGTGTCGAGCGGAACCTCTGCCATCTGCAACGTTGCGCCCGATGTCGTGGTCGCTGACCCGAAGGAGCCGCCGCTGAAGGCTGCGAATTCCGTCGCGGGCTTGCCGGCAAGCGCAGGAGACCCCGTGGAGGCCACCAGTCGATCCTGTCCGTCGACCACATATGCCGTCCAAGTTTCTGGCAAGCCGCTGGAGTAGAGAAGGTTGGTCACGACAGTCGGGCGCATCACAACCGAAAGGATCGCGCGCGTCTTGTCCTTGCGGATCACTGGAACGCGGATCGGGAAGGCGGGCTGATCGCGCGGCCCCATCGCCACGTTGCCGATCACCGGCGCGGCAGTGCGAACGGCCGTTTCGTGGCTTTCTATCTCGACAACGCGCTTGCTGCCCTGCACCGGCGGCACCGCGAGCACGACCGTACCCTCAAGATCCGAGACTCTGATCTGCTCCCATTCCGGCACGCGCTCGCGAAGACGCCGTGCCAGCTCGGAAAATGCGGAGCGGACGATCGGTGGGTCGAGGCGCGGGGATTCTGCCACGATCGCCAGCAATTGCATCTGGCTGTTCAGTTCGCGCTGCAGGACACCGGCCAAGGTTGCCGCTCTCCCGCGCACTGAATCATCCAGGTTCTTCTGCTGTTCGCGAATAAAGAACCACCCCATAACGGCAGCCAGGATGATGACCGGAATGAGCGATGCAGTGACGAGGAGGAGCGCAGGGCGCGTTCTGTTCAAAAAGCCCTCCGAGGCCGTGAATCTCCGTGTTAGAATAAGACTCGAGCAGAAAGTTACAATGGGACGATCGGGGAGTTGCGCAAGAGCTTGGACTTACGCGTTTCCGGGAAAGGCCTGCGCATCCCACTGTTGAGTTCGTACAGGAGCAAACGAAGATGCGGGAGCCACCCAGGCGTGAGCAACTCCCGCTGTGTCCCGATTGGCGGCGGGACGAGGCGGCCTTGTATGAGCTGAAGCTTGTGCGGCCAAGGATGAGTATTCGCTAATCAATTGCATCGGGAAAATGAGACCGGTCCGTGTCACTGGTACGACGGTTCGAAGACCTTCATGTTTCTTGGCGCCAATCCGGCACGGCCCTCGCAGCGGCATGAGGCAAACTCGATGGCGCTGATGAGATCGAGGTCTCTGACGGGCTTGGAGATCACGCCGAGGGTGCCTTCTATGCCATTTGCCACCGATTCCGGATTAGCTGTCATGAAGATCACGCAGCAGCCTTTTGCTGCCAAATCTCGACCAATCAGTGGTCCGGTCGGTCCATCGAGAAGATTGACATCCACGAAGGCGATATCGGCTTCCTCATCCAGTCGTTCGACATCCCTGCGGCTGGCGGCGATGCCTGAGACATGATGCCCGAGTTCGAGAACAGCGTCCTCGATCGCCATTGCGATCAGAAACTGGTCTTCCACGATCAGGATGCGCTTGTTCATCCGGTTCCCCTTCGTCCGGCACCCTAACGGGGCGGCCGGGGAATCGTTCCGAACAAATAGATGAACGTTCTAAACTGGTCATACGGGAAGGTCCCGAGACCGAAGCCTGTATCGGACCTGACGCTTTGATGGCGCTTAAGATTTTCCCCAGTTGACGGACGGTTCTTTCATTGAAAATGTGGGTGCGAGTGGCGGCAGCAGGGAGGTGTTGCGCGCCAGCTTTATCTCTGGAGGAGGATGAGAATGATCAGGAGAACTTTTTTGGGCGCTGCCTGCTTGGCGCTGAGCGGGCTGGCGGCAATGCCGGCTGTTGCCCAGGAGGCCGTCAAGGTGGGTCTGATCCTGCCGATGACCGGTCCCTTTGCGTCAACCGGACGCCAGGTTGAAGCCGGTATCAAGGCGTATATGGCGCTGAATGGTGATACCGTTGCCGGCAAGAAGATCGAGGTCGTGCTACGCGATGACGCTGGCGTTGCGGACCAGACGCGCCGTATCGCCCAGGAGCTCGTCGTCAATGATGGCGTGAAGATGCTGATGGGCTTCGGCCTGACACCACTTGCCATGTCCGTTGCACCCGTCCTCAATCAGGCGAAGATCCCGGCGATCATCACCTCGGCCACGACCTCGGCGATCATGGCGCAGTCGCAGTATTACGTGCGAACCTCCATGGCTGGACCCCAATCGGCAGTCCCGGTCGCAACCTGGGCCGTGCAGAACAACATGAAGAAGGTCGTGACGCTGGTCTCCGACTATGGCCCGGGCATCGACATCGAGCAGGGTTTCACCAACCAGTTCAAGAAGGAAGGCGGCACGATCGTCGAGGCGATCCGCGTTCCGCTCGCCAACCCTGACTTCGCCCCGTTCCTCCAGCGCGTCCGTGACGCAAAGCCGGATGCCGTGTTCGCCTTCGTCCCATCGGGCGTCGGTTCGCTGTTCATGAAGCAGTTCATCGATCGTGGCCTTGCCGAAGCCGGCATCAAGCTGATCGGCACAGGCGACATCACCGACGACGACCTGCTGAATGGCATCGGTCCGGCCGCCAAGGGCGTCATCACCGGGCATTTCTATTCGGCGCTGCACGACAGCCCGGAGAACAAGGCATTTGTCGCCGAAGTACGGAAAGCCAACAACAACATGCGGCCGAACTTCATGGCCGTCGGCGGCTATGACGCGATCAGCCTTGCCTACGAAGCGCTGAAGAAGACTAATGGTGACACTGACGGCACCAAGCTTGTCGAAGCGATGAAGGGCATGTCGTGGACGAGTCCGCGCGGGCCGATCACCATCGATCCGGCGACACGCGACATCGTGCAAGACATCTACATGCGCGAAGTGAAGGAAGTCGACGGAGAACTCTATAACGTCGAGTTTGCTACCTTCCCGAAGATCAAGGACCCGAACGCGAAGTAGCGTTTCGCCGTCGGATGCGGCAGCCTCAGTCTGCCGCATCCCTCTAAACGAACCTTGTCTGCTGACCTCCGCTGCCAAGCTGCAGCCACACGTCCATTCTTCTGCCTTTGACTTTTCAGCCGCGAGCCGATAGGACCGCGACACGATCGTGCTGCGTGTGTTGCAGCGCTGGCGCGTCTGCGCACTGAAACTCCGGAAGACAAGAAGATGACAGAATATGACAACGCCGTGCCGGCGATTGCCAAGGCATTGGCGAAGCGCGGTTACGAGACGCTGACGCCCGTACAGCAATCCATGCTCGACCCTGCGCTCGTTGATGCCGATGCGCTGGTTTCGGCGCAGACGGGGTCAGGCAAGACTGTCGCCTTCGGCATCGCCATGGCGCCGACGCTATTGAAGGGCGCCGAACGTTTCTCGCACGCCGGAAGCCCGCTGGGCCTGGTCATCGCGCCGACGCGCGAGCTTGCCATGCAGGTCAAGCGCGAGCTCGACTGGCTTTACGAGATGACCGGCGCGACGATCACGAGTTGTGTCGGCGGCATGGATATACGGACCGAACGCCGTGCACTTGAACGCGGCGCGCACATCGTGGTCGGCACGCCTGGCCGCCTGTGCGACCATATTCGGCGTGGCGCGCTGGATATCTCCTCACTTCAGGTGGCGGTACTCGACGAAGCGGATGAGATGCTTGATCTCGGCTTTCGCGAAGACCTCGAGTTTATTCTTGAGTCCGCGCCAGCGGAACGCCGCACGTTGATGTTCTCGGCAACCGTTCCCGCGGCGATTGCCAAGCTCGCCAAGAGCTACCAGCGCAACGCCGTCCGAATAGCAACGGCTGCCGAAGAAAAGCAGCATGTCGATATCGAATACCGGGCGCTGATGGTCGCCCCTTCGGATCGCGAGAATACGATCATCAACGTACTTCGCTACTATGACGCCACGAACGCGATCGTCTTCTGTTCGACGCGCGCTGCGGTCAATCATTTGACGGCACGTTTTCATAACCGGAACTTCGACGTCGTCGCCCTTTCCGGCGAACTGACGCAGAATGAACGTACGCACGCCCTGCAGGCGATGCGGGATGGCCGCGCACGCGTCTGTATCGCAACCGATGTCGCAGCGCGCGGGATTGACCTCCCTGGCCTCGACCTCGTCATCCATGCCGACCTGCCGACCAACTCGGAAACACTGCTTCATCGGAGCGGACGCACGGGACGTGCTGGTCGCAAGGGCATCAGCGCCTTGATCGTTCCGATAAACGCCCGCCGCAAGGCCGAGCGCCTGCTAGGCGGCGCCGGCATCACACCGACCTGGGCACGTCCACCTTCTGCCGACGAAGTCGCTGTGCGCGACGACGAGCGCCTGTTGTCGGACTCAATTTTTGATGATGCACCGCGCGAAGACGAGCAGGAACTGATCGAAAAGCTTGTTTCGAGCCACGGCGCAGAGAAGCTCGCCGCAGCCTTCATCGCACTTTACCGCTCGAAATATTCCGCGCCGGAAGAAATCGCCGAAGTTTCGCTTGAAGCGCGAAAGTCTCGCGATGCTGGCGATCCGGCCTCGCGGCCGTTGACGCCGCGTGGTGATTTCGGCCCAGCCGTGTGGTTCTCCCTGTCGGTTGGCCGCAAGCAGCGCGCCGAGCCGCGGTGGCTCATTCCCACCCTTTGTCGCGCTGGTGGGTTCACCAAGAACGAGATCGGCGCGATCAAGATGCAGCCTGACGAGACCTTCGTGGAGATTGCAGCTGCCCAGGCGGATGCGTTTCTGAAGAAGCTCGGCAAGGACGGCATGATGGAACGGGGTATCAAGGTAACCCGTCTCGCTGGCGCGCCGGATTTCAACAGCTTCACCCGTGGCGAGGACGGACCGGTTCGTGACGGCCCCCGCATGGACAAGCCGCGCAAGGACAAACCCTGGAAGGACACCCCGCGGCGCGACCAGGACCAGAAGGAGCGCCCGGCCAAGGCAAGAGCCGCCGGATCCGGACCGCGTGACGAACGCCGTATGGACGACGAAGTCTGGGGCGCGGCCCCGAAATCGAAGAGCTTCGTGGGTCGGAAACCCTCAGCCGGCAAATCATCTGAAGCACGGGGACCAAAGCCGTTCGACAAGGGCAAGCCGAAGGCCAAGAGCGGCGGGAACGACCGCCGCAAGTGATCTCACTGCGTCGGCGTCATCGATCCTCGGCGCCGTAGAACCTACGGACGTCCGCAGCGAATGAACGTCTAGAGTCTGCCTTTGTGTAGAACATGTGGCCACCGCGGTAGACCTTGAGATCCACCCGCCCTTTCGACAACTCAGGAGGCAGGTGGTCCAGCACGTAGCGGCTGGCGCCATAAGGCGTCAGCGCATCGCTATATCCATGCGCGATCATCAGCTTGAAGGACGGGATCACCGAGAGCAGGTCGCGGATGTCGGTCGAGGCGCTGGCGAGCGCCCGGCTATCACCGCCACGGCTGCCATTCCACTCCCAACGACGGTTGATGTCCTCATTGAGCAGCGAGTAGGTCATCTCGCTGGCAAAGCCGAGTTCATTGCGCGCATAGCTGTTGAAGGCTGCACCGTAAGCGCGCGTGTAACCTTCCAGGATGGGATCGTCATTGCGGGGGTACGGATCTTCGGGATAGGCGTCCGGAACCGCATAGGCTGCGTCATAGGGGCTGACGACCTTGCCCGCGCCCGCCATTCGCTTGGCGTAGATATCGCCGACAAAGCCTCTTGCCCGCTCCACGGCCTCGCGCGGAATGCCTGTCCAGGTCGTGATGCGCTCATAGAAAGCGTCCGCGCCTGGTCCGTGAGGCGGCGCGCCGGCGAGGGCCACCAGATAATCCGTCATTGCGAAGCGCTCAGCCTCAGAAAGCTTCTCGGCTGTAAAACCCTGCGTCCGTTCGAGTTCGGCCGCCGCAAGGGACGGAAACTGCAGTGCGGCGGACAGCGGATCGTCTGAGTTCGCCAGGAACTTGCCCTCGATCAAGGGGGACAACATGATGATGCCGGTTGGCAGGATGCCTTGGGTGTTCTTCAGCGCCAGCGCCACCTTCGCCGCCCTAAAGCCCCCGTAACTTTCGCCCAGCAGATATTTTGGCGACTGCAGCCGATTGTTCTTCTGCACGTAAAGCGAAATGACCTTGGCGAGGCTCTCCGCGTCCTGGCGCACGCCGTAGAAGCTTTTCGCAGCGTCATCATTCGCAGCGCGGCTCCAGCCCGTCCCGACAGGATCGATCAGCACCAGATCGGTAAAAGCGAGCCAGGACTGCGGGTTGTTTTGCGGGACCGGTCTCGCGCCATCGTCGCCACTGGTACCAAACTCCAAGATCTTCGGCCCGACGAGGCCAAGGTGAAGGTAAGCTGATGCCGCTCCGGGACCGCCGTTAAAGGCGAAAGTCAGCGGCCGGTCCGCGCTGCCGTTCTTGGCGGAATAAGCGGTGTAGAAGACCTTGGCGGTCCGCTTACCGTCCTGTCCGAAGAGATCGAGCGTGCCCGCCGTCGCCGTATAGGGGACATCGCCGACCGGCGACTTGAAGACATGCTCGGTAATCGAATCGGCTGGAATGAGGCTGAAGATGCCGCTCGCCTCGCTCTGTTCGATTCGCGGCCCGCGCTCCCGTTCGCCGGACTCTTGAGCCACGACAGAGCCAAACAAGGTTGTGACGATGATGAAAGAGGTGATGATCGTTCGGCGCAGCACGCAGTTTCTCCAGTTCATTGCCGGTCTATCTAGCGCACCGATGTGAAGTGGGAACGCACGATCTCTCACGGTCGCTTGAAGCACCACTCGACGCAATATGTAGCAATGCAGGAAATCCGTCGCGAAACGAGACGAGGCCCACCATCTGCGAACGAGCCGCAGCGTGAGCCTCTAACCACCATCATGGTGGCTAGGCCAAGCTAAGGACCTATCCTGTTGTCTCGTCAAGGGTGAATGAGCCGTCATCAAATACATTAGCGTTTGGCATTGCGGCAGTGCAGATCTTTGCGAGCGAGAACAGTCGGCTACAACCCTGAAACCATCGCAAGCGGTGGACGTTGTCCTGCCAGATTCACGACCTCTGGAGGCTCATCTTGGACATCATTCGCATTCTTCTTGCCTTCCTCCTGCCGCCTCTTGGCGTCTTCCTGCAGGTGGGCCTCGGGCTTCACTTCTGGCTGAACATCCTCCTCACACTCTTCGGCTGGCTGCCCGGCATCGTGCACGCCTTGTGGGTGATCCTGAAGAAATAACTGAATGTCAGTGAGGCTCCCAAAAATTGAACTACAAGAATTGATGCCCATTGATTTGATGGCATTTTTTGCCTCTGAGCCGAGTGGTAGCACTGAAAAGCTATTGTGATCGTTGTGACTGCGCTAGTCTCAGGTCTGCGAATGAGTCGCATACGGGCGCGAATGATTAGCGGGGGGCTAGTTTGGACGGACGGACACATTCCACTCACGACGAGCTTGAACATTGGGCGGTGACGCGCGCCCATCATATCGTCGTTCATCAAGGCATGAGCCTGATCCGGGCAGCACAATGCCTGGACCATAAACGCACCAACGCCAAGACCTATGCGTTGCGGCAGGCGATCGCTGATTGCCTCGTTGAAGCCCTGCAGCATCAGCCCCCGGCCATCGCTACCGCGTCCGAGCCTGCCATCACCGAAAGTTGAAGCGGCCGCGGCCGCGGCCAGTCGCGCATCCCTTCGCCTGTGTTAGAGTTTGCTACCGAACGCAGTGGATGGGTTGCTCATGCTTAATACACTCGCGATGCTCCTCAGCTTGACTGCAGCGCCATTGCCCATGGTCGCACAACAAGCTGGCGGTGAAGTGGATGTCGAACTCGTCCTGGCAGTCGATACCTCCCGTTCCATGGATTATGAAGAAGCGCGCATCCAGAGGCAGGGTTATCTCGACGCGCTGCGGCATAAAGAGTTCATCGAGGCGGTCAGAGGTGGCCTCGTCGGGCGCATCGCGATCAGCTATTTCGAATGGGCTGGCGACATCGTACCGGGATCGGTTGTCGACTGGACGGTGATCGAAACGGAGCAGGACGCAGCGGCCTTCGCTGCAAAGCTGGAGGCGCGGCCGATCGATACGCAACGCCGCACGTCAATCTCCGCCGCAATCGCACAAGGCGCAACCATGATCGTGTCGGGCCCCTACAGGGGCATGCGCCAGGTGATCGACGTGTCGGGCGACGGACCAAACAACGCCGGCAATCCCGTGGTCCCCGCGCGTGACAAGGCCGTTGAAGCAGGCATCGTCATCAATGGTCTGGCGCTGATGCTGCGCCCGTCCGGGGCAACAGGTGGGCTGGACAAGTACTACGCCGACTGCGTGACAGGCGGCCCAGGCTCATTTGTACTCCCGGTGCACAAGATCGAGGACTTCGCCACTGCGGTGCGGCGCAAACTGGTGCTGGAGATCAGCGGAGTCAGCCCAACCCCGCTCATCCGCAAGGTCGCAAACCAACCGACCTCGGATTGCATGATTGGCGAAAAACAGTGGCAAGACCTGTTCGACCGATAGGGAACGACGACACGCTCGGGAACATTTCGGCCGGTTGGGAGTTAGCCTCCGCTTATGGGCGGAGATAGTCTTGGGGACTGCAGCCAATTTCGGACAAGGGACGGATGATCCTCGTCAGTTTATAGTTGGACTGGCACGCGGCGCAGCTGGAGCGCTGCTGTTTGGCGTTCCCATGTTGATGACGATGGAACTCTGGCAGATGGGCTTCTACATCGATAGAAGTCGCCTTCTGCTTCTTCTGCTCGTCAACATTCCGCTTCTCATCCTTCTCGCCCGACGCATCGGCTTCGAGAAAACCACCGGCTGGCTCCAGGCAGTGCGTGATGCCGTGACCGCCTATGCGCTGGCGATCTTCATCAGCGCAGCCGTCCTCCTTCTTTTTGCCGATCTCAGACCTGAGCTGTCTCTATCAGCCGTGGTGGGGAAGGTCGCCATTCAGGCTGTTCCGGCCAGTATCGGAGCGTTGCTCGGCCGCGCCCAACTGCAAGGCGGGGGTGATAGCGGCAGCGATGATGAGGAGGAGGACGAGGGAGGCGAAGCTGACTCCGGAACGTTGTCCTCCAGCTACGGTCATGAACTGTTCCTCATGGCGGTCGGCGCGCTGTTCCTCAACCTCAATGTCGCGCCGACGGAAGAGATCATCCTGATCGCCTACAAGATGTCGGGTTTCCACGCGCTCGCTTGCGTAGTGGTCTCGATCCTCATTATGCATGGCTTTGTTTATGCCGTAGCGTTCAAGGGTTCACACGAGCTGCCTCCGGATACGCCGTGGTGGCACGCGCTGATCCGCTTCACGCTTCCTGGCTATGTCGTCGCGATGGTGATCAGCCTCTATGTCCTGTGGACCTTTGGGAGGCTCGATGACACCGCCATGATGCAGGTGCTGATGGCGACGATCGTGTTGTCATTCCCCGGCGCGATCGGCGCCGCGGCTGCCCGTCTTATTCTGTAGCGAGTTGTTCATGTCCAAGAGACCCGAACCGAGTATCGAAACGCAAGAACCACACTGGATCGAATGGGCGACCGGGGTGGTTTCCGGTCTTCTGGTACTGGGACTGATCGGCTGGGTCGGGTATGACGCGGTTACCAAGGAACAGGCGCCGCCGGATTTCACTATAGAAGCCAAGCCTGCGGAGCCGACCACCGCCGGCTATCGCATCCGCTTCGACATTACCAATATCTCGACGACGACCGCCGCTGGCGTCAACGTACGCGGAGAGGCGAGGAAGGCAGACGGGACGGTGGAAGGTGCTGAGACGACTTTCGATTATGTGCCAGCCGGCTCAAGCGCGTCGGGTGCACTCATTTTCTCCCAAGATCCTACGGGCCTGGAGGTCCAGATACGGGCGGCCGGCTACACCGACCCGTGATGCATCTTTGAAGGGAAGATCGCGAAACCAGGGCTCCGCGATCTCGCGCCTATTATCGGGTTAGTCCCCAGATGTAGCCGATCAGCGCTGCAATGCCCACGGCTGCCAGCGGGCGCTTTCGAACCCGGTCCCGAACATCATCCAGCACGACCTCCGCTTCAGACTGCGCCACCCGCACGGAAGCATAACCGATTTCCGCAGCGCTTTCGCGGAGGCGGGCGACTTCGCGGCGAAGAGCCTGCACTTCCTCGGATGTTTCGGTGGCTGAGCCTGCATAAGAACTAGTATCGCCAGAGGCGGCCAAAGCTTCGGCGACACGTGGGCTTTCATCAGTGTTCGATTCTGCAGGGCCTGCGCCCGTCGGGATGGACGTGCGTGTCGTCGAAACCGGGTCGGATGCGGGGAAGGTGTCCTTCAAGCCCTTGTCGAGCTCGGCATCCGCCGGCAGGCGGTTTTGCGCTGCCTGTTCCTGTTCAAGTGCTACAACTGCTGGGCTTTTCTGCGGCGCCATGTGTTATCCTCCAGATCTGGCTTAGAAACACATGAGCAACCCCGAAGTTCCGCTTGGAACACGATGCAGTTGCGGAAGACGAGCGCCTTCTGAAGACGCTCGCCCACAAGCATTAAGCGGCAGTGCGCTTTCCATCTTTATCAAAGAGGTGGAAGCGGCTTGGATCGGCCGTCAGTGTCATCTTCTCGCCGATCTGGATGCCGGAGCGCCCGGCAACGCGGAAGACGATCGGGCTGCCATCAGCGGTGGTCGCATGAACGTAGCTTTCGGCGCCCACCAGTTCGACGGCGACAACCTGAACCTCTGCGGCAAGCTGTCCCGCCATATCTCCCGAGGCTATAATAAGGTCCTCCGGGCGGATGCCGATCGTCACGGCCTGCTGCGGCAGGCCTGCTCCTGCCGGAATATTCCAACCGGAGCCATTGCCGAGCTTCATCAGGTTCATGGACGGCGAACCAATGAAGGTGGCAACGAAGGTCGTCGCCGGTTTTTCGTAAAGTTCAATCGGCGTTCCGACCTGCTCGATCCGCCCCGCGTTCAGCACGACAAGCCGATCCGCCAGCGTCATCGCTTCCATCTGGTCGTGCGTGACGTAGATCGAGGTCGTTGCGAGCGAACGCTGCAGGCGGCGAATTTCCACCCGCATCTGGACACGCAGCTTCGCGTCGAGGTTCGACAACGGTTCGTCGAACAGGAAGGCTGCGGGCTTGCGCACGATCGCACGTCCCATCGCGACGCGCTGACGCTGGCCGCCCGAGAGCTGGCGCGGCTTGCGCTCAAGGAAAGGCTCGATCTCCAGCGCACGTGCGGCTTCCGTGATGCGTCGGTCGATCTCGTCCTTCGACGTGTTGCGGTTCTTCAAGCCGTAAGCAAGGTTCTGGCGCACCGTCATATGCGGGTACAGAGCGTAGTTCTGGAACACCATTGCGATGTCACGCTCGGCCGGCTCCAGATCGTTGACGCGCTTGCCCGCGATCGTCACCTCGCCAGACGAGATGCTCTCCAGTCCGGCAACCATGCGGAGCAGCGTAGACTTTCCGCAGCCCGAGGGGCCAACGAGAACGATCATTTCGCCATCTTCGATGTCCAGCGAGACGCCTTTGATCGCCTCGACGCCGCCGGCATAGACCTTGCGGACGTCCTTGAGTTCGATAGTTGCCATTACTTTTCAGTCTCCACTAATCCTTTGACGAACCAGCGCTGCATCAGCACCACCACGATGACGGGGGGGATGATCGCCAGGATCGCAGTCACCATGACGTAGTTCCAGGGGGTCGACGCGTCTGCGAAGTCGACCATGCGGCGCAAGCCGATGATGATCGTGTTCATCTCTGCCCTGTCGGTCACGAGCAGCGGCCAGAGATACTGTGTCCAGCCGTAGATGAAGAGGATCACGAACAGCGCAGCGATATTGGTGGTCGAGAGCGGCAGCAGGATATCACGCATAAAGCGGAATGGTCCTGCATTGTCGATCCGGGCGGCCTCGACCATTTCACCAGGAATGGTGAGGAAGAACTGCCGAAACAGGAAGGTCGCCGTTGCCGAAGCCATTAGCGGCAGCGTCAATCCGGCGTAGGTATTGAGCAGGCCGAGATCCACGATGACCTTGTAGGTGGGCAGGATGCGCACCTCGACCGGCAGCATCAGCGTCACGAAGATCATCCAGAAGAAGATCATGCGGAACGGGAAGCGGAAGAAGACGATCGCAAAGGCCGACAGGAAAGAGATGATGATCTTCCCAATCGCAATCGCCATGGCGACGACGAAGCTGTTGAACAGCAGGCGCTCGAGGCTGACGCCGACAACGCGCTCGACGCCGCCGGAGATCGACTCCTGGTAGTTCTCCATCATGTGGCCGCCCGGCACCAATGCCAGCGGTGGGCGGATGATATCCGTCGACGTCGCCGTGGAGGCGATGAAGGTATAGTAGATCGGGAAGGCGACGATGATGATGCCGATGATCAGCATCATATGTGCCGTGAAGGTCGCCAGTGGGCGGTTTTCAATCATTGTTCCACCTCAACCGTAATGAACGCGCCGCTCGACAAAGCGGAACTGGAAGGCGGTCAGGGCGATGACGATCACCATCAGCACGACGGACTGGGCAGCCGAGGAGCCGAGGTTCAGGTTCACGAAACCGTCGTTATAGACCTTGTAGACAAGCGTTTCCGTCGCCTTGGCCGGGCCGCCGCCTGTCACGGCGTGGATGATGCCGAAAGTGTCGAAGAAGGCGTAGACGGTGTTGACGACGAGCAGGAAGAAGGTCGTGGGCGCCAAAAGCGGGAAAACGATCGTCCAGAAACGCCGCATGCCACGCGCGCCATCAATTGCCGCTGCCTCGAGCAGTGACTTCGGAATGGCCTGCAAGCCGGCGACAAAGAAGAGGAAATTGTAGCTGATCTGCTTCCAGGCTGCGGCAACAACCACCAGTGTCATGGCCTGATCGCCGTTCAGAAGCGGATCCCATGCGATGCCATTGCGCCTCAGGAGATAGGCGAGGGTCCCCATGGCCGGGTTGAACATGAAGAGCCAGAGCATGCCGGCGACCGCGGGCGCAACAGCATAGGGGATAATCATCATGGTGCGGTAGAAGCCCTTGCCGCGAACAACAAGGTCTGCCGCGGTGGCCAGCAGCAAGGCCACGCCCATGGAAAGCAACGCAGTCGCGAGGCTGAAGACAACCGTCACCTGAAGCGAATGCAGGTAGTTTTGATCTGCGAATATGGCGGAGAAGTTCGCCAGTCCCACAAAAGCGCTCTGCAGACCGAAAGGATCTTCCCGCATCGTCGACTGATACAAGGCCTGGCTTGCGGGCCAGAAGAAAAACACGACGGTCAGGATGATTTGCGGGGCAACGAGAAAATAGGGAAGTATTTTGTTGGGAAAGACGACTGTTTGCACGGGCAGGCTCCGTTGGAATGCGGGTGGATCACCCGCGCCAGAGACGCGGGTGATCCAAGGCGATTACTTTCCGATCGCCTGCTGGATGGCAGCGTTGCCTCGTTCGACAGCCTTATCCAAGGCGGCCTTCGCGTCCTGCTTGCCAGCAAGCATGGCTTCGAATTCCTCGTTCAAGAGGTCGCGCACCTGTGGCAGGTTGACCAGACGTACACCCTTGGAATTTTCCGTCGGTGCCTTGCCCATCATCTGCGAGATCGGAGTTTCGCGGCCCGGGTTCTTTTCATAGAAGCCGGACTTCTTGGTTTCCTCGTAGGCAGCGAGCGTGACCGGGAGATAACCCGACACCTGGTGCAGGCGAGCCTGGATCTCGGTCTGCGAGAGGAAGTTGAAGAACTCAGCGGTGCCCTTGTATTCGGCATCGCTCTTGCCAGCAAAGACCCAGAGGCTGGCGCCGCCCGGGGTGGTGTTCTGCGGACGGCCTTCGCCTTCGTAATAAGGAAGCTGGCCGATACCGTAGTTCATGCCGCTCTTGACGATGTCGCCGAGGCCGCCGGAGGATTCCGTCAGGATAGCGCATTCGCCGGAGGTGAAGAGCTGCTTGGCTTCCGACGTGCGACCGCCGTAGCGGAACGTGCCGTCCTTGGCGAGTGCAGCGATCGACTCGAAGTGCTTCACGAAGATATCGGAGTTGAAGGCGAGCTTCACATCCGTGCCGGCCAGACCGTTCTCGTTGCTACCGTAGGACACGTTGTTCCAGGCGGCAAAGTTTTCGGTCTGGATCCAGGTGAGCCAGGTGGAGGTCATGCCGCATTGTGCAGCACCGCTCGTCTTGATCTTCTTGGCTGCTTCAAAGACTTCCGGCCAGGTCTTCGGCGGGTTTTCTGCATCAAGGCCAGCCTTCTGGAAGACGTCCTTGTTGTAGTACATGATCGGCGAAGACGAGTTGTACGGGAAGGATAGCATGGTGCCATCCGGCTTCGAATAATAAGCAACGATGCCCGGCAGGTACTGCGACTTGTCGAACTTGAAGCCGCCCTGTGTCAGGACGTCTGCAACCGGAACGATGGCGCCTTCAGCGCCCATCATGACGCCGGTGCCCACGTCGAAAACCTGGATGATCGTCGGCGGCTGCTTTGCACGGAATGCGGCAATGCCGGCGTTCAGCGTTTCAGGGTAGCTGCCCTTGAAGACCGGAACGATCTTGTAGTCCTTGTGAGCTTCGTTGAACTCCTTGGCAAGTTGCTCGACCACTTCGTTGTTGGCGCCGGTCATAGCGTGCCACCACTGGATTTCGGTCACAGCCATGGCGCTGGACGCCATCAGCAGAGACGTGGTGGCAGTGATTGCCGAGGCTAAGGCGATTTTCATGGACGTTTTCCTCCCTTTTCCATGATGACAGAGGGATCCGAAATCCCTCTGTAGCGGTCGCGCGTTTCGACGAACGTCACGACCGAATGCGAATTATGCAGCTGCAACGTCCTTCGACGTGAGCCCTGCAATACGTTTGATGTCCTCCACCGCGCCGGGTCCGGCTGCTAGCACGGGCGCTCCCTTGGTCAGCCGCTCCCCTTCAACCGGGAATGGAAGGTGCCATCCTCCGGCCTCCTGTACGATGCAGTATCCGCCGAGGCAATCCCAAGCGTGCATATAAGGTTCGTAATACCCAACAAGGCGACCGGCTGCGACGTAAGCGAGCATTAGCGCTCCCGAACCAAGCCGCAGGAAGTTTCCGCCGCTCTCCATAAGATCGGAAATAATCTTGCCAACCACCTCCGGAGAGACGTGGTGATTAGCTCCTATTCCAGTTGGCGTGTTGCGAAGCGTCTTGTGGGCGGCAATCGAGAGAGCGACCCCGTTGAGGCGCGCGCCTTGCCCTTCGGCGGCCGAATATAGCTCATCCGCACAAGGGACATGGATGACGCCGACAACCGGCCTCTGCTCATGCAGTACCGCAATCGACACACACCAGTTCGGCATTCCATTGACGAACGGGCTTGTCCCGTCGATCGGATCGACCACCCAGGTGTAACCGGAACTGCCCGCCGCAAGACCGTATTCCTCACCAAGGAAACCATCTTCCGGAAATNCGCTCAGCACGCGCTCNCGAATGATANTCTCCACGTCCCGATCCGCGATNGAAACGACGTCCTGAGGGTCTGCCTTTGTCTCGATGACGAGCGATTCGCGTTTCTGGAAATAATCGAAGGCNACCGCGCCTGCTTCGCGTGCGATCTTCTCTGCCAGAGCATGCCGCTCCAGAATCTGCGTGGATGTTGATGAGGTCATGTCAGTTCTTCCTGATGGGGCGGTCAGTCAAGGATCAACGCGATGCCGCGTGTCTTGAGACCAATGGAAACGCGTGTTCCCGGCGATAGCGGCCGATCCACCATGGGATCGACGACAAAAAGCGTTCCGCCGCTCGTTTCCGCTTCGTACTCGATGTGGTCGCCGAGATAGGCCGCGTGGCTGATGCGGCCCGCAAAGGCTGCATCATCAGCGGGTTCGAGGGTGATGGCGCTCGGCCGCACCGCAAGCTTGCCGCGACCTGCCCGTGCACCGCGCGCGGGCACAACATGCTGGAGTCCTTCAATAGAGACGGTCGCCTGAGCGCCCGAAACATCGATGATTTCGCAGGGCAGGACATTTGCCTCGCCGATGAAGTCCGCGATGAAGGAGGAAGCCGGCGCCTCGTATAGATCCCGTGGGCCCCCTTCCTGGGCGATCTCACCGTCTTTCATCACCACGATCTTGTCAGACACGGCGAGCGCCTCGTCCTGGTCGTGCGTCACATAGACCGCAGTGAACTGCAGCCGTTGCTGCAAGTCGCGGATCTCGGTGCGCACACGCCGGCGTAGCCGCGCGTCGAGGTTGGAGAGCGGTTCGTCGAGAAGCAGGACCTGCGGTTCGAGCACAAGGGCGCGGGCAACGGCGACACGCTGCTGCTGGCCACCTGAAAGCTCCGCCGGAAGGCGGTTGCCAAGACCGGCAAGGCCGACAAGTTCCAGTCCGTGCTCTGCCTTCTGCCGCGCCTCCTTCTTGTTCATACCCGACGACTGCAGGCCGTAGGCCACGTTTTCCAGCGAGTTCATGTGCGGAAACAGCGCGTAGGACTGAAACACCATCGAGACATCGCGCTCGTTGGCCGGCAGCATGGTTACATCCTTGCCGCCAATGATGATGCGCCCTGCTGTTGGGTGTTCTAGACCGGCCAGCATCCGCAAAGTCGTCGTCTTGCCGCAGCCGGATGGTCCGAGCAGCGTCACGAGCGTGCCCGGATCGACCGTCAGCGTCAGGTCATGGATCGCCGTGAACGCCCCGAAGGTCTTGCGCACGTTCTGGAATACGACGGAGCCCGAACTGGGATTCATGCGGTCTTCTCCTGTGAAAACGCGGGCACTTCAGGTTTCGCGAGGCCGGCAACACGGTTCTCGCGGCGCAGCCTTCGTTCGCCGACAAGCAACTGGAACGCCAGGATGACTACGACCATCACCACGATCAGCATCGAGGAGTAGGCGATCGCCACGCCGTATTCGCCGTTCTCGACGAGGCCGACGATGTAGGAGGTGGCCATGTTGTATTCCGCGCTGACGAGGAAGATCACCGCGCTGATCGACGTGATGGCGCGAACGAACGAATAGACCAGTGCCGCGGTGATAGCCGGGCGCAACAGCGGAAGGATCACCTTGGTAATGGTGCGGAAGCTGTTTGCGCGGAGCGTGATGGACGCTTCGTCGAGGCTTTTGTCGAGCTGGCTCATGGCAGCGACGCCGCCGCGAACGCCCACCGGCATGTTCCGGAACACGAAGCAGGCGATGAGGATCAAGGCCGTGCCGGTCATTTCCAGCGGCGGCAGGTTAAAGGCCATGATGTAGCTGATGCCGATAACCGTGCCGGGGATGGCAAAGCTCATCATCAGCGCGAACTCAAACAGATTCCGGCCCACGAACTTCTGGCGCACGATGACATAAGCAGTCGCCAGACCGACGATTGCGGTGAGGGGTGCCGAGATCAGCGCGATCTCCATCGTCGTCCAGAAGGAGTTCCAGGCAACGCCCGTCCAGGCAATGGAGCCGTCGCGGATGGTAACGGAGAACGCCTTGGCGTAGTGGGTCAGCGTCAGTGTATTGTCGAGGCCCCAGGTTTTGACGAAGCCGCCGAAGATGATCATGCCGTAGACCACGAGCGTGAAGATCATCCACGGAATAACGACCATGTGCACGGCGACCGAGAGCGGGCGTGGCAGCGAGATGTGCTGGCCGCTGTCACCCTTGCCGGTGACGGTCGCGAAGTTCTTGCCCGCGAGCCACAGCCGCTGCACGAGGAAGGCCGACAGCGTGAAGCAGAGCAGGATCATGGCAAGGACCGCGGCGCGCGCCGGGTCGTTCTGCGAGCCAACGACTGCGAAGAAGATTTCCGTCGACAGCACTCCGTGGCTGCCGCCAAGCACCAGCGGGTTGCCGAAGTCCGCCATGCTTTCGATGAAGCCGATCAGGAAGGCGTTGGCGATGCCGGGCTTCATGAGAGGAAGCGACACCCGCCAGAAGGTGCGCCAGCGGTTTGCCCGCAGCGTCTGCGATGCCTCTTCCATCGAGGGGCTGACGCCTTCAACGACGCCGATCAGAACGAGGAAGGAGATCGGCGTAAACGACAGCACCTGCGCGATCCAGATGCCGGTCAGGCCATACAGCCAGCGGCTGGGCTCGATGCCGAAGAGAGAGGAAAGGCCTTGGGTGACCACACCCGCACGACCGAACAACAGCGTCAGTGCAAGACCGATCACAAAGGGCGGGGTGATGATCGGCAAGACGGTAAGGAGGCGCAAGGCCTTCTTGAACGGGAAGCGGGTGCGCGTGGCAACGAGTGCGAAAGCCAGCCCCAGCGCCGTCGACCCGGCGGCCGTCATGATGGCGAGGAAGAAAGTTCTCCAGGCGACACCGCAGCGCTGCCCGCCGATCACGCAGTCAAGGCTCCAGATCGAGGGATCGGTGATGCTGCGTGTGAAGCCCTCGAAGTTCACCAAGCCGTCGAAGTCCTGGAACGCGCCGACGAACATGCTGCCGATCGGGTAGAAGACGAAGATCGCAACCAGGAAGATCAGCAGCGCGATGATCGACACGACGAAGGCATCGCCGCGCATTACCCCTTGCTCGGCAAGGCCAAACGAAAAGATGAGGATGAAGGCGAATGCCGTGACGACAGCGCCGGCGCCCATGGAAGGCTGCCCGTTTGCAAGTTGGCCGAACAGGGTCTCGCTGATTGTCCAGGTCCAGCCGGTCGCGCCGATTGCCAACCCCTGAAGGGCAAGCAGGAAGATCCCGATTCCCCCCGCCCAAGCGAGCAGGCGTCCACGCCGCATCGGTTCAGTGACAAGCCGTGCAGCAAATGCCCCGGCAAGCGCCGCGAATACCGCAAGGAGCCACCAGCGGCCATGAAGGAAAAGCTGCAGAATACCGGGCGCAGTCGCATCCGTTTGCGGGAAGTCCCCCAGCCACGAGAAGGAGTAGAAACCCCGTTCGATCCGGTACCATGGCAGCAGGATCGCAGCTGCCACGGCCATCGCCAGCACGAGGTTCAGTCTTCGGTTGCGATTGTTCATGGTGTTCGGGGCTTTCGGGCGCAGAAACGATCAGTACCGCGCCACCACCGAATGGCGGCGCGGTACCCATGAAACAACGTTAGTTGGCGTTTGCGCCGATCTCCCGGTCCCAACGCTCCAGCAGCCTCTTGCGGGTTGCGGGATCACCGTAGGTAGCGAAGTCGTAGTCGATCAGCTTGATCTCTTCGAACTTCGGAGCTTCCTTCGGAACCTCTGCCTTGGAGTTCGACGGGAGTTGGAAGGACTTGGCGTCCTTCATGTGCGACTGAACCTCGGCCTTCAGAGCCCAGTCGTACCATTTCTTGGCATTCTCCAGGTTACGGGCGCCCTTGACGATCGACATGGAGCCGATTTCGTAACCGGTGCCCTCGCAAGGTGCGACAGACTTGACGGGGAAGCCTTCAACCACCTGCGAAACAGCATCGTGCATGAAGACGACACCCACGGCCGTTTCGCCGCGCGCTGCTGCCTTCACCGGTGCCGAACCAGACTTGGTGTACTGGGAAATGTTGTCGTTGAGCTTCTTCAGATATTCGTAGGCCTTTTCCTCGCCCATGATCTGAACAAGCGTTGCAAGCGCCGTGTAGGCCGTACCTGAAGAATTCGGGTTAGCCATCTGGATTTCGCCCTTCAGCGACGGATCCAGGAGGTCAGCCCAGCACTTCGGCTCCTTGAAGTTCTTCTGCTTGAAGATGTCGGTGTTGTAGCCCCAGCCAAGCGCGCCGGCATAAACGCCGACCGTCTTGAAGCCGGAGGCTTCCGCCTGCTTCTGCGCCCAGTCCTGCAGTTCCGGAAGCATGGGCGACTTGTATTCCAAAGTCAGGTTTTCGGATGCTGCCTGCAGATGCGGGTCGCCCGTGCCACCCCACCAGACGTCAGTCTTCGGGTTGCGAGCTTCGGCGCGGATCTTCGCATAGGTTTCACCGGAAGAAAGTCGCACCATGTTGACCTGGATGCTGGTTTCCTTCTGGAACATCTGCTGAAGCATCTCGCAGATGACGACGTCGGCAGAGCAAATAAGATTGAGCTCCTCGGCTGCGCGGGATGCCGGTGCATTCATCACCAAACCCGACGCAAACGCAGTTGCTGCCATGAGTGCAAGACGCATGTGTTCTCCTCCCTGTTGTTGGTGACGCCTCCACATCACCCGCTTTGCAAGCGTGTGCAATCGTTCCATGTGATGGCTCTGGTTGTCAACATGATTCAATCGACCGTTGTTAACGGCCGCGGTTAATCTCTGTGTTGCACTGGTTTGCAAAAGGCGGCATGAACAGGCGGGAGGTGGCGATGAGCCGCAAGATCTACGTCAGCGCGAAGGAAGTTGCGGAGCGAGCAGGTGTCTCGAGATCGGCTGTTTCAAGGACTTTCACGCCAGGTGCCAGCGTCTCCGCGGAGACGCGGCGGCGCGTGACGGAGGCTGCCCACGAACTCGGATACCACGTCAATCATCTCGCCCGCGGCTTGATGCGCAACGAGAGCGGCATCGTCTGCCTCATCGTGTCAGAGATGGATACGCCGTATCGCGCAAGCCTGGTGCGGGCGCTCACCCGTCGGCTGCAGAGCCAGTCGAAAGTCGCGATGCTGATCAACACCGATCGTTCCGACAGCAGCGTCGACCAGGCCCTGAAGCAAGCCATCAGCTACCGTGCGGATGCCTCGATCATCCTCTCCGGCATGCCGGATCGCTCAATAACGGACCTCTGTCTGCGCAGCGGGCAGCGCCTGGTGTTGATCAACCGCGATGAGGATCGGGATGGCGCCCTGATGATCAATCTCGATGATCAAGAGGCCGCACGTCGCGCCTTGTCGGCCTTTCTGGAGGCTGGCTGCCGCAGCTTTGCCTTTGCCAATTCCGAAGTGATGACGCCGAGCCTGATGGCCCGCGAGGTGGGATTTCAAGCCGCTGCGCGCGAGCAGGGGCTGGAGGTGACGGTCGAACGCTATGGATCGACGACCTACCAGAGCGGCGTGCTTCTAGCCGAGCGCCTGCTGGAGCGGGAACACAGGCCGGACGCCATCTTCTGCGCCAACGACCTGATTGCCTGCGGCGTGATGGATGTCGCGCGCCACCGCTACAAGTTGGCTGTACCGGAAGACCTCTGCGTTATCGGTTTCGACAACATCGAGCAGGCAGCATGGTCATCCTACCAACTGACGACCTTTGCTCAGCCGGTAGAAGAGATCGCCGTGCGGGCGGTGGAGTGGCTGAGCGAACACGGGCCGGTCGAGATCCACTCGCACCGGCTCGGGACGCAGTTGATCTGGCGCGGCTCCGTTCGGGAGGCAAAATCCTAGTAGGAGACGCGTACCGCTACGCCTTCCTTGGCGGCGCGAAGCGCTGCATCCGCCAAGGCCAAGGCAACCACACCATCCTCGGCAGAGGGTGACGCAGCGGTTCCGCTCGTAACGCAGTCTATGAAGGCGGCGATCTCCGCAGCATAGGCCGCCGTGTAGCGCGTCATGAAGAAATCATGCAGCGGCGGGCGCGTATAGCCGTCCTTGTTGGCAATCTCGATCGAGACCGGCCGCTGGTTTTCGGCGGCTACGGAGCCGAGCGATCCATGCACCTCGATGCGCTGATCGTAGCCATAGGTCGCGCGCCGCGAGTTGGAGATGATGGCCTGCTTGCCGCTCTTCGTGGTCAGGATCAGGCTTGCGCTGTCATAATCGCCGAGTTCGCCGATTTTCGGGTCGACGAGGTTGGAACCCGAGGCCCTGACCGTCTCGATCTCCTCGCCAAGCAGGAAGCGCGCCATGTCGAAGTCGTGGATGGTCATGTCGCGGAAGATGCCGCCCGACACCTTGATATATTCGGCCGGTGGCGGACCCGGATCGCGGCTGGTGATCGTCACCATCTCCACCGTCCCGATCTTGCCGTCATCGATCGCCCTGCGCACTGCTTGGAAATGGGGATCAAAACGTCGGTTGAAGCCGAGCATGATCTTGGCGCCGGTCTCGCGGACGACTTCCACGCAAGCCTTGGCACGCGCGACATCGAGATCGATCGGCTTTTCACAGAAGACGGCCTTGCCGGCTTTGGCGAAGCGCTCGATGAGGTCGGCATGGGTGTTGGTCGGGGTACAAATGATCACGGCGTCGATGTCGCCATCGGCTTCGACGGCCTCTATCGTGCTGACCTTGCAGCCGGTGCTGTCGGCAATCGCTTGCGCCGCGTCTGCCATGGCGTCAACAACCGCGACAAGTTTCGCGCGCTTGTCTTCCGCAATCGCACGCGCATGCACCTTGCCGATCCGGCCTGCGCCAAGAAGCGCCAATCTTACAACCATGATTTCCTCCCTGCCCAAACTGAAGTCTGGAATAGAAATTCCATTCTGCTAGATTGCAGCCTTATCTGTGTCAAGGCGGCGGGAGTAGGGGAATGCAGGAGAGGGCGCCAGACAGTATCGCGCAGTTCGATGAACGGCTGATGGATGTGGCCGAAAGCCTGCCGAAGCGGCTGAGGCAATGCGCGGAATATGTCGCAGCGAACAAGGACCGCATCGCTATCTCCACGGTCGCCGAACTGGCGGAAGGGGCGGGTGTGCAGCCGTCGGCCTTCATGCGCTTTTGCCGCATCCTCGGGTTCTCCGGCTTCTCGGAGATGCAGCGATTATTTCGGGAATCCTACACCGCCGGCTGGCCGGATTATTCCACCAGGCTGAAGAACCTGCGGGAAAAGGCAGAAGGCAGCCCTGCGGCGCTGCTTGCCGAATTCGTGGACGTTGGTCGCGTTTCGCTGGAGAACCTCCTGAAGACAGTGGACTCGAAGGCGCTGGAGGTAGCGGTGGCGGCGCTTGCGAAGGCGGAGATGATCCACATCATCGGCCTCAGGCGCTCTTATCCAGTGGCAAGTTATATCGCTTACGCGTTCGAGAAGATGAACGTGCCAGCGATGCTGCATTCCGGCGTGGGTGGGCTCGACAACCGCAACGCCATCCGCCCGAATGATGTGCTGCTTGCGGTGACCTTCTCCCCTTATGCGGCCGAAACCATCGAGATGGTGGAGGCAGTTGGAGCGCGTGGCATCCCGGTCGTTGCCATGACCGATACGATCGTCAGTCGGCTACGGCGGTTCGATGCGATCACCCTTTCGGTTTCCGAGGTGGATTTCGGCGCCTTCCGCTCCCTATCGGCAACCTTGTGCCTCGCCATCACCCTCTCAGTTGCGGTCGGCACGGCGCGATCACGGTGAACGTTTGTGTTGCGAACGTAAGAAATGGAATTTATTATCCATTCGTGAAGCGACTGGGGAGGTTCGGTCGCTTGCATCCGGCGGCATCATCCGCCGCAGGGAGGATATGTTGGCGTCACTTGATCTCATCACCATCGGCCGTTCATCCGTGGATCTCTACGGCGTGCAGGTGGGCGGGCGCCTGGAGGACATGTCTTCCTTCAACAAGTATATCGGCGGCTCCCCCACCAATATCGCGGCCGGCGCGGCGCGGCTTGGGCTTAAATCGGCGCTGATCACCCGGGTCGGCGCAGAACACATGGGTCGTTTCATCCGCGAACAGCTTGTGCGCGAGGGTGTCGACGTTCGCGGCGTCAAGACAGATCCTGAGCGTCTGACGGCGCTCGTGCTGCTNGGAATCCGCGACCAGCACCANTTCCCGTTGATCTTNTATCGCGAGAACTGTGCTGACATGGCGCTTTGCGAGGATGATATCGATCCNGCCTATATCGCAGAAGCGCGCTGCGTTTGCGCCACCGGCACGCATCTGTCGCATCCAAGAACGGAAGCGGCCGTGATGAAGGCACTGCGGCTTGCCCGCGAAAACGGTGCTCGCACTGCGTTGGACATCGACTACCGTCCCAACCTCTGGGGGCTTGCGGGGCACGAGGCAGGTGAAAGCCGCTTCATCGAGTCCGGCAAGGTAACCGCCAAGCTGCAATCGACGCTGCATCTGTTCGACCTCATCGTTGGCACGGAGGAAGAATTCCATATTGCCGGCGGCACGACCGATACACTCGAAGCGTTGAAGGCCGTCCGCAAGATTTCCGGCGCGACGCTGGTCTGCAAGCGTGGGCCAATGGGTGCTGTGGTTTTCGAAGGCGAAATCCCGGACAGCCTTGAGAAGGGCCAGACCGGCCAGGGTTTTCCGATCGAGGTCTTCAACGTGCTGGGCGCCGGCGACGGATTTATGGCTGGCCTCCTGAAGGGCTGGCTGATGGGCGAAGACTGGCCGACGGCTTTGAAGTATGCAAACGCCTGTGGTGCCTTCGCCGTATCGCGGCATGGCTGCACCCCGGCCTATCCGAGTTGGGAGGAACTGCAGTATTTCTTCCGCACCGGCATCCGCGAGAAGGCACTCCGCAAGGATGCAGCACTTGAACAGGTGCACTGGTCGACCAATCGGACGGGTGATTGGCCGGAGCTGCGGGTCTTCGCCTTCGACCACCGCATGCAGTTGGAAGCCATCGCCGACGAGGCAGGACAGACCTCCGAGCGGATCGATGCCTTCAAGTCGCTATGCCTGAAGGCTGCCCTCGATGTTGCAGATGGCAGGCATGGTTTCGGCATTCTCTGCGACGGCCGGCTCGGGCGCGAGACGCTCTACCAGGCGACCGGCACGGGCCTGTGGATCGGCCGGCCGACCGAGTGGCCAGGTTCACGGCCGCTGACGCTGGAGCCGGAACTCGGGGTTGATCTCGGTGGCATTACCGAATGGCCGGTGGACAATGTCGCCAAGGTCCTGTGCTTCTATCATCCGGAAGACCCGCCCGAGATGCGGGAGAAACAGGAAGAGGTTGTGCAGCGGTTATTCGCCGCCACCCGCCGCAATCGGCTTGAAATGCTGCTGGAGGTGATCCCCTCCAAGGTCGGGCCAACGGATGACGGCACGGTTGCGGACATCATCGAGCGTTTCTATCAGATCGGCGTCTATCCGGACTGGTGGAAGCTGGAGCCGATGAAAAGCGAGGCTGCCTGGGCGAACGCCTGTGCGGCGATCGCAAAACATGATCCGAATACGCGCGGAATCGTCGTACTGGGCCTCGATGCGCCGATGTCGGAGCTTGAGGAAAGTTTTGCCACCGCGGCCCGTTTTGATCTCGTGAAGGGCTTTGCCGTTGGCCGCACGATNTTCGNCGATGCNGCGCGGCAATGGTTTGCCGGCACGATCAGCGACGANCAGGCGGTGGACGAGATGGCACGCAAGTATCGTGAGCTCTGTANGGTCTGGGACAAGGCNCGGGCGGCGGCAAAGAGCGGAGGAAACGGCTGATGAAGACGGTAAGACTGACCGCCGCGCAGGCGATGGTGCGTTACCTGGCGAACCAAATGACGGAGGAGGGCGTGCCTTACTTCGCGGGCGTTTGGGCCATCTTCGGGCATGGCAACGTCGCCGGCATGGGCGAGGCATTGGCCGGCATCCGCGACCAGCTGCCGACCTATCGCGGCCAGAATGAACAGTCGATGGCGCATGCCGCGATCGCCTATGCCAAGCAGTTGCGTCGCAAGCGGGCCATGGCCGTCAATTCGTCGATCGGGCCAGGCGCGGTTAACATGGTGACCGCGGCGGCGCTGGCACACGTGAACCGCCTGCCGGTGCTTCTCATCCCGGGCGATGTCTTTTCCAATCGTGGGCCGGACCCGGTGCTACAGCAGATCGAGGATTTTGGAGATGGACTTGCGACCGTCAACGACTGCTTCCGCCCCGTCAGCCGTTACTTCGACCGTATCAGCCGCCCGGAACATCTCCTTACCGCCCTGCCTCGCGCCATGCGGACGCTCTCTGATCCGGCCGATTGCGGGCCGGTGACGCTTGCCTTCTGCCAGGACACGCAGGCGGAAGCGTTTGACTATCCCGAAAGTTTCTTCGAGCCGAAGACCTGGTACTGGCGCCGGCCGCGGCCAGACGAGAATGAACTGAAACGGGCGGTTGAGGCGATCCTTGCGGCGAAGAAACCGGTCATCGTCGCCGGCGGTGGCGTGCATTTTTCCGATGCGACGGATACCCTCACAGCCTTTGCAGCCAAGCACAACATACCAGTGGTCGAAACGCAGGCTGGCAAGTCTGCGCTGCCTTGGGATCATGAAACGAACTTCGGACCCGTCGGCGTGACCGGTGCTGCGAGCGCCAACGCGATCTGCGAGAAGGCTGATCTGGTGATCGGCGTCGGCACGCGTTTCCAGGATTTCACGACAGGCTCGTGGGCGCTTTTCAAGAACCCGGACCGCCGTATCCTGTCGCTCAACGTCCAGCCTTATGACAGCACAAAACACGATGCCATCCCGCTCGTGTCCGATGCCAA